>OLVZ01000968.1_pt1 | contig 26220 bp, 22 predicted proteins | sample 1673341 | NCBI WGS metagenome assembly OLVZ01 (sample SAMEA3178944, study PRJEB25190) | human gut metagenome | biome: human gut; feature: human-associated habitat; material: faeces | place: Austria | collected 2013 | reverse complement strand
TTGTCAACTCATTGGTGACCGACATCCTCCAGCCGCTGCTCAACTCCGTGGGTGGCTCGCCCGAAATCAAGGGCTTGGCGTTCTACCTCAACGGCCAGGAAATCAACTTCGGCGCCTTCATCTCCGCCATCATCAGCTTCCTCATCACCGCGATCGCGGTGTTCGCCATCGTCAAGGCGATGAACGAAGCTGCTCACATCAAGGAGCGCGCTGCCGAGAAAGTTGGTCTTGCCAAGGCAGCGGAAGAGGCGGCCGCACCTAAGCCACGCGTGTGCCCGTTCTGCAAGTCCGAGATCGCCGACGATGCAACCCGGTGCCCCAACTGCACGAGCAAGCTCGAAGGATACGACAACCCTGTCGAATAGGCTCTGTGCAAATAAGGATTCACACGAGAGAGCCGACATATCATCCGGCGCTCGGGCAGTCCTGCTCGCACGAAGGGTCCACTGGACCCTTCGACTCGTGCGGAACTCGCGGCGGACGATATGTCGGTTCCGTCCCATTTACGGCGAAGGAAGCGACATAAGTACAGCGTTCGACGCGCTTACAGACCGCGCTCGGCAAGCCACGTGTTCACGTCGGCATATACCTCATCACGTATCGGCTCATTGAGGATCTCGTGGCGCGCTCCATCGTAGAGCTTCTCGTCCACACGCTCGATGCCTGCCTTGCGATACATCTCAACCGCGCGGTCCACACCCGCGCCGCACTCACCCACCGGATCATCGCTGCCCGCAATGAACAGCAGGGGCAAGCCGTGTGGGATGCCCCGCGCCAAGCGCGCGTCGGTGGCGTCATCCACCAAACTCAACAGCGTGTGATACGCCCCCACCGTAAAAGGCTGGCCGCAGCACGGATCGCGTTGATACTCGGCAACGACCTCCGGGTCGGTGGATAACCAGTCAAGATCGGTCTTGGCATTCTCAATTTGCTTGCCATACGCACCGACACCCATGCTGTCCACAAGAGCGCTGACGAATCGCTCACCGCGGGTGTGCGCCAAAGCACGCGTAATGGCCTTGCCCGCCCGCGTCAACGCGCGTGCCTGATGCCCCGTTCCGCACAGTACCGCCGCACGGACACCCAGCGCATGCCGCGTGATATACACGCGCACGATGAAACTGCCCATGGAGTGGCCGAAGATCGCATAGGGGATGTTACCTGGACGCATATCCGCCTGTTTGGAGAGCACCTCGAGCGCGACGTGACGCAGTTTGTGTACGTCCGCGATCAGCACATCCTCCCCCGCCTCGAGCGGCATATGGCCCAAATCTTCTGCGGCAGATGCCGTTTTGCCATGTCCCACATGGTCGTTGGCACACACGGCATACCCCTGCTCGCAGAGGTATTCCGCAAATCCCCTGTAGCGTTCGACATGCTCCGACATACCGTGCACGAGCTGTATCAACCCACGCGGAGCCTCACCGCCCGCGGCAACGGCGTCGGGCTCCCACAACAGGGCGCGCACGGTGGAGTGGCCATCGCGGCTGGGATACGTAAGCGTTGTGGTTTTCATGAGGGCTCCTCTTGGCTTTCGCTCAATGCCGCTGGCCTACGCCGAAAAATCCGTGCTAATCCTGAACTCGCTCATCGGAATGCGACGAGCCTCGCGCTTCTCGGGCGAGGCGATCTCGTCACTCGCATAGCCCACCGTGAGCATGTGAACCGGATACAGATTGCTCGACAACCCGAACTGATCGATGACCTCACGCGGATCGAAGCGGCACACCCAGCACGTGTGCAAGCCAAGATCCTCTGCCTGCATCATCATCTGGTCGACCACGATGCTCGTGTCGATGTTCGCCGAGCTCATCAGGTCGTACTCACGTACCCACGCGGTGTCGACCTGCTCGCACACGATAAGTACGAGCGGCGCTCCGAACACGCTTCCGTCGCGACCATAACGCCCCGTTACTGCGCTAGCGCGCTCGCGCAGCTCCGGCGTATCGCATACCAGCACGCGCGTTGGATGCTTGTTGCAGGCAGATGGCGCGATGCGTCCCGCCTCGAGGATAGCGGCGATCTTTTCGGGCTCCACCGCGCGGTCCTCATAGTGACGGCAGGAATAACGGCTCTTGGTTAGATCGGCAAACGACATGGCAACACTCCTTCGACAACGAAAAAGCGACGCGCCCGTTGTGGACGCGTCGCCATCAACTGTGAGATTCGTACCCACCTGTACCTATGTGTATGCTCGCATCGAAGAAGCAACGGTGAATGATTTGCCGCAAACCGATGAACGTGTCGCTAAGCGATCAGTTTACGCTTTGGGAATCTGGGCTTCCTCGGTCTCGGCAACCTGCGCAAGCTCGATCATGCCGTCTTCAGGACGCTCAAGCTCAGGGATAAGGTCGCAGTAGGCGTTTTCGGTGGCGTCTTTGCGCGGGCTTTTCTTGGCGTACGCCTTTACCTGGCCCGTCGTCTTCGCGATGGGCTGCAGTGTGCCCGCACCGGCAACGCAGCCACCCGGACAGGCCATACCCTCGAGCAGATACCCATCGTACTTGCCCTTGACCGCGAGCTTCATCATCTTGCGGCACTCGTCGAGTCCCTCTGCGTTGGCGACCTTGACCTCGAGATCGGGATGCTGACGATGGATGGCATTCACCACCGAACTCGCCACACCACCGGCCACGGCAAGCCACAGCAGGACGGTGAGCACGATATACGCCATACCGGCCGGGCTCCGGCGGCCCGTACGTCCCATATGTCTCAGAAGCGAATATTCGCAGTAGAGCGTCAGCGCCACGAACAGGACAAAACAAGCGAGTATCATAACGAATCACATTTTTCTTCCGCCGCCCGCCCGAAACCGTTCCCGACCGCACCGTACAGCAACCGGACGGACGGCGGGGAGATGCGGCCGGACGACCGCTGCAAAGATACCCTTTTTCGCGGATACGCGACGGTACCGGCCCGCAGAAACGATACCGGAAAGAGAGGCCAAAACGGTTTTTAGCAGGGGACGGATTAGGATTTCTGAGGAAGATTCGCTATCTTTGTTTGATTTTTTCAGTACAGCCAGCATGGAGAAGAATCCTGTGATAGAACTGCGGAACGTGGCCGTATTCCATTCGGCGAAACCTGGTTCGTCCAACCCGAAAAAGCGGGGAGAGATGGTCGTTTCGGGCGTGAATCTCACGGTATGCGAAGGCGAAATGGTCTATTTCATCGGCAAGGTGGGCAGCGGCAAAAGCTCGCTCATCAAGACGCTTTACGCCGAGGTACCGCTCGTCGAGGGCGAGGGGCGCATCGTAGGGTTCGACCTGCGTCGCATGAAGCGGCGCGACATCTCCCGCCTGCGGCGCAGCATCGGCATCGTCTTTCAGGACTACCAGCTCCTCTCGGACAGGGACGTGTTCGGCAACCTGCACTACGTCATGAAGGCCACCGGGTGGAAGAACGAAACCGACATGCGCAAACGCATCGAGGAGGTGCTCTCCGTCGTGGGTCTGGAGAACAAGGCGTTCAAGATGCCTTTCGAACTCTCCGGCGGCCAGCAGCAGCGTCTGGCCGTGGCACGCGCACTGGTCAACAATCCGCGCGTGATACTGGCCGACGAACCGACGGGCAATCTCGACCCGTGGGCGGCGGAAGACATCATGGAGGTGTTCCGGCGTATCGTCGCAGGGGGGTGCTCCATCGTCATGTCCACGCACAACATCGCCAACATCGAGCAATTCCCGGCACGTACGATACGTTTTAACAAAGGGAAGGTCGAAGAGATAGACATCAGCTCCGTATTGGGCGCTTAACCGAAAGGAACGACTTAATTCAGGGAAACGAAATATGAGCGAATTGGAAAACGGCAAACCGGTAAACCACGAAGAGTATTCCGCATCGAGCATACAGGTGCTCGAAGGACTGGAGGCAGTGCGCAAACGTCCGGCCATGTACATCGGCGACATCGGCGTGCGGGGTCTGCACCATCTGGTATACGAAATAGTGGACAACTCGATAGACGAGGCACTGGCCGGTTACTGTACCGACATAGAGGTCACGATAAACGAAAACAACTCCATCACCGTGGAGGACAACGGGAGGGGTATCCCGGTCGATTTTCACGAGAAAGAGGGCAAATCGGCTCTGGAGGTGGTGCTCACCGTGCTGCACGCGGGCGGTAAATTCTCGAAGGACAGCTACAAGGTGTCGGGCGGACTGCACGGCGTGGGCATGTCGTGCGTGAACGCCCTCTCCACACAGTTCGAGGTGGAAGTGCGCCGCGACGGCAAGATACACCGCCAGACCTACAGCATCGGCGCCCCGACCTCCGAAATCGAAATCATCGGCACCTGTGGGAACACGGGGACGAAAATCACCTTCCTGCCCGACGCCTCCATCTTCACTACCACCGAATACAGTTACGACGTCCTGTCGGCCAGGCTCCGTGAGCTGGCCTACCTCAACAAGGGCATCCGGCTCAGCATCACCGACCGGCGCGAACGGGACGAAAACGGGAACTTCCGCGGCGAAGTGTTCTACTCGGTCGAAGGGCTCAAGGAGTTCGTCAAGTACCTCGACGAGAACCGGGGCACGCCGCTGACCGAAGACATCATCTACATCGACACCGAAAAGGACGGCATTCCCGTGGAGGTGGCCATGCAGTACAACGACAGCTTTTCGGAAAACGTCCACTCCTACGTGAACAACATCAACACCATCGAGGGCGGCACGCACCTGACCGGTTTCCGCCGGGCGCTGACGCGCACGCTCAAGAAATACGCCGACGACTCCGGACTGCTCTCCAAGCTGAAGTTCGACATCAACGGCGACGACTTCCGCGAGGGACTCACCGCGGTGGTCTCCGTAAAGGTTTCCGAACCGCAGTTCGAGGGTCAGACGAAAACCAAGCTGGGCAACAGCGAAGTGGCCGGAGCGGTGGACCAGGCCATCTCCCAGGCGCTCAACAACTACCTCGAAGAGAATCCGAAGGACGCCCGTGCCATCGTGAACAAGGTGATACTGGCCGCCACGGCCCGTAACGCCGCACGCCATGCCCGCGAACTGGTGCAGCGCAAGACGGTGCTTTCCGGCTCCGGCCTGCCGGGCAAGCTGGCCGACTGCTCCTCGCGCGACCGCGAAAAGACGGAGATTTTCTTCGTCGAGGGAGATTCCGCAGGCGGCACGGCCAAACAGGGTCGCGACCGGCTTTTCCAGGCCATCATGCCGCTCCGCGGTAAAATCCTGAACATCGAAAAGGCACAGGAGCACAAGATGTGGGAGAACGAGGAGATCAAGAACATGTTCACTGCCCTCGGCGTGTCGATAGGCACCGAAGAGGACAGTAAGGCGCTGAACCTCGAGAAACTGCGTTACGGCAAAATCATCATCATGACCGATGCCGATGTGGACGGAAGCCACATCGCCACGCTGATGCTCACCTTCTTCTTCCGCAAAATGAAAGACCTCATCGAACTGGGTCATATCTATATCGCCACTCCTCCGCTTTACCAGGTACGCAAGGGGACGCAGAAACGTTATTGCTGGACGGAAGAGGAACGCGAACAGGCCATCGCCGATTTCGGCACCAAGGGCGTACACACCCAGCGCTACAAAGGTCTGGGTGAAATGAACGAAGAACAGCTTTGGGAGACCACCATGAATCCCGAAACGCGCATCCTGCGTCAGGTAACCATCGAGAACGCCGCCGAAGCAGACCGCATCTTCTCGATGTTGATGGGCGACGACGTGCCGCCGCGCCGCGAATTCATCGAAAAGAACGCACGCTACGCCAAGATAGACGCCTGAGGCCGACACGGCCCAATATCTAAAGCGACTGTCCGGAATATCCGGACAGTCGCTTTTATCTTCTGAAAACGTTCCTCGGCCAAAACTCCTACTCGGCCTCATATCCGCGCTCGACCGCCACCAGCAAACAGGCCGTCAGCATACACGACCGTGACTCCGGAACAGGGGTACATGGCGGACACATTTCCGGCACTCCGTGCTCCTCTCGCATCGCCTTTCGCAGCGGCACTCCCGCTTCCCGCCGTGCGACGTATCCCGCACAAACAACGCCTCCGCTCCGCACGCTTCCTTGAAGCAAACCAACCGCAGGCCCGTTCCCGCGAACGGTCCCCCGGCAACTCACCGGCTCCGTCCGGAAAATGCCCGCACGACCGACCTCGGAACCGCTCCCTCCACGATACGCCGCGGGCGGCCGTTCCTCAGGCCTTCTGCGTCTTGCCGATGAAATACTCCATGGCAGTAAGCACCTTCTCCCTGACATCCGGCTGCGACAGCACAAGGTCGTGAAGTCCGCCGGGTATCTCCTCCAGCGTCACATTGTCGCCGAGCTTCGCACCGTACCGCGCAATATGCCCGACATTCAGGATGGTATCGGAAGCGAGCGCCTCCTCGTGCCACCGCTTATGATAGGTCGATCTATCGGAAAACATTACCAATACGGGAATGGGTAGCCCCAATCCCCTGTGTACGCTACGCTGGGCCAGACGCACGGCCCGAAGCCATGCCAGATAGAGGGGCGGCGCCTGTTCCGGCTTCCACCGCGTATCAAATTCCCACTCCCCGTAACGGGAAGCATGTACCGACTTGAAATAATTAGGAGAGAGCACATTCCTCACTTTCGCGTAGGGAAACAGGAGACTCAGGGCCCCTGCTACAGGAATGACCGCCCTGCGCACGAACCATCCCGTATTGAATTCGAGAAAAGGCGAATTGAGAATCAACCGGTTGATGAATCCCCGCCGTGCACCTTCCGCACAGTAAAGCGCCGACAGCAGTCCGCCGGTCGAATGGCCTATCAAGGTGATGTCGGTATTGCCGTCGGCCAATATAACGTCTATCGCCGCATCCATCTCCGGGAAATACTCCTCCATGCGGCGGCAGTAGTTGAAGTGTTGGTGCGGCATCCACGAACGCCCGTATTTCCGCAGGTCGAGGGCATAGAAATTCCTGCCATGCCCTGCGAAATGCCTCCCCATATGGTACTGGAAGTAATAATCCAGATAACCGTGTACATAGAGCACCGCCGAAGCGGAGGGAGGCTCCGCCCTCAGCGAAACGACCGTCGCCGTAACGGGCCCCTCGTAATCGTCGGGCAGCTTCACCACCCTCGTTTCATGTCCGTAATTCTCCATGACCGCCCCTTTCTACTGTACCCTGAAAAAGACCCTGTCGAGCGAATAACGCATACCGCCGCTGATGACCAGCATCACGTATATTCCCATATAGACGAACGAAAGCTCGTGTGCCGCGAACGGTTCGCCCGGCACGGCCAGGAACGAAGCCACGAACATACCCACGGCGAGTATCAACGCCGCAGGACGTACGAACAGCCCTACGATGAGCAACAGCGAACATATGGTCTCCGCACCGATTATCAATACGAGGGAGGCTTCGCTCCCTATCCCCAGCGGGTCGGGAAAGGTCGTGAAGAGCATCTCGTAATTGTTGATTTTCCCTATGCCGTGAATCAGCATGAGCACCCCTGCGAAGATACGCATGAAGAATATCGCCGAATCGTTCCACCGCTCGGTCGAGAGAAATTTGTAAATCCTTTTTCTGGTATCCATATTCCGTATGACTTTTGGTTTTCTGACAAAACAGCAGTCCGCCGATTTGTTCGTTACCATCACCAATAACTGTACCAATTCTTTACCCGTCGGCAAACACACAATTGTTTCCGCCATTCGTTCTTCCGGCGGAAACCGCTCGAACCCTTGCCACGCACCCTTATCCGATACGGCGAACCGTCCATCACCACCCTATCCCGGCCGGAAGAATACCTCCCGTACACCGGCACCCCAACCGGGACTGAGACCGGACGGTACCTCTTTTCAGAGAAAAAACGGACCGTATCGATTACGGTCCGTCCCCACAACATTTGTATAACCCCCATTATACAAATTCTCTTTTTGCCATTTATTCGGGTCGCAGTGGTATGTCTTGTCTTGAAAGAAATCTGTTTCCGTTGCAAAGGAAAGAAAAAATCGAACCGTTTCAAAAAGAAACACACGATTAATAATACTTACAGATACTGAAATACACCGGATAGCATAAAATTTGCATACTTACAAATACCGACTGCTGCACAAAGCGATACCTATAACCGGCCATGAACAGGGAAAAGAAAAAAAACGGGGACGACAAAACAAGCATCAATCAACTGCTTACGGCGATATTCATCTATTCATCGATATTCTTCGCAGCCGGACTGACATACGATATCGTACTCTACACGCTCGATGCGAAATGGTTCCTGTTGGCGGCCAATACCGCAGCCCTGCTGATGATGGGGGCGGTTTTCGCAGTCTATGCCGCCGGAAAGACAGATTCAGACATCGCCCTCTTCGCCAATATGCTTATCGTAACGCTCAACCTGGCCGTTTCCATCGTCTACGAGGGAATCGTCAACGGGCCGGACGCCTCGTTCACCGTACTGTTGGGAATGTGCATCTGCGCCCTGCCGATAATCATGGCCTCGCTGACCGGAATAAGGGCGGCACCGGTGATAATCACCCTCATCATCATCTGCTCCTATTCGGTCAGCGCCATCCTCATCGGCGACGAAAAACTCTTTCTCTGCATGCCTATCCTGATGCTCATCTACACAGGAGCTCCGATAGCACTGAAGAGTATCGTCATCCTCTCCCGCAGGCTCGAGCGCGAAAAGATAGAAATCACCCGCGAAAAGAGCGAATTCCTGCGGATAATGAATATCGAAGCGGAGCGCTTCAAGCTGATAGGCGCCCACGGCACCAGAGAGGCCGCCAAACTGATGGACGAACTCGACGCCAAGGTGCGCGATACGCTCGTGTCGCAGGTCAAACATGTCATCCACTCGGAAGAGATGGTCAGGGAAGCGATAAGGAAACGGCATCCGGAGCTTACCGATGCGGAAGCGGAAGTCGCACTGCTGATAGTAAAGGATAAGACCGTGTCGGAAATCTGCGAAATCCGACACGTATCACCTTCGACCGTAACCTCGATACGCAGCAGACTCAGGAAGAAAGCGGGCCTCCGGCCGGAAGAAAGCCTGAAAAGTCACCTGAAATCGGTGGTAAACGCCTATATCACTGCCGGATGACCGAAACGCCCTACCGCAGGAAACAGCCGCTCCCGTTTCACACGGTCAGAGTCACTCCATACTCCCGCAGCATGTCAGCCAGCAAACCGGCCGTGTCGGACGAATCGACCAACCGGGCCAAATGCCCCGTAAAATAGAGGTCGGCACCGGGACGGTCGGGAGGAGAGGGCCATATCTTCACCTGGTCGGGAAGGTCATGCGGCAGGACGGCATACGGAGCCCCCGTCCCGAACTCCGCCCCATACAGGGGCAGCTTCAGAAAATCATTCACGTAAAATACCGTGGGCCGGCGGCTGTTCATGCCGGAAAGGTTTATGGGAAGATAAGGCACCCTGCCGGCAATCGCCGCAAAGTACAGCGCCGTAAACTCCCCAAGCCCGGCACCGTCGTCACCGAACATCTTCCGCAGCATGGCATCGACGGAGGCAGCGACCTCGAAAAGGGTGCTGCCGGCCGGGAAAGGCCCCGCCGTCAGATTACAAACGGTATTGCCGGCGAAACCCGCCGGCAAGCCGGGTATGCGTCCGCGCAGGTCGGTCACTGTTATGTGGGAACAGGCCGTTTCCGGAGCGAGTCCTTCCAGGCGGATACACATCTTTGCGACAAGGGCAGACAGAATAACGTGTATCCCGTACCGCACGCCATGCCTGTCGTTGAAAGCCTGCCTCAACTGTTCCAAATCACCGGCACCAATGTGCAGGGGCAGCGACCTGCGCCGGCCGATACCCGTCGCGGCAGCCCAGACGGTCTGGAAGAGCTGCCGCCACCCGACAGGATACCATCCGGCCGCCTTCACACTGCGAAGAAGCTCCTCCGCAGACAGGGTTGCGAGCTGCGGCAACAAGGATTGGTCCGCAACGGGCTGCACCACCGGTTCGCCGCGGTGCAGCCTGCCCCAATTCTCCACCAACGTATAGAACGCATCGCCGTCCATGCAGCCATGCGCACCATAGAGGCTCAGCACGGTACCGTCGGCCAGCCGTGTAAGCCTCACGCTCAACGGCGCCTGCCTTCCCCGTTTGAAACCCGACAGGTCGAAATGTGCCCCGAAACGTTTCGGAGCATCCGGCATGAGCACCGCCTGCTCCAGCCTGCAACGCGGTGCTTCATCCACCGCAAAAGGTACGCCCGAATTGTCGCACGCCACAGCCTCCCCTCTCATTACCCTGCCGCACAGGTGCGGATAATATCCGAGTAGCCGGGCGAACGACTCTTTCATGGCTGCGGCATCGAGCCTTCCGTGAAAAAGCCACATTCCCTTTATCACCATATTCAGGCATGCCCTGTCCAGCACCGAAAACCGCCATTCGCCACCCGGCTGTGCCCCGGCAGCCCTTATCATCTCCGTCTCCATACATCCAATCCTATTTCGCCGCAAGATAAGCAATTACCTGCAACGATGTTATCCGTCCGCATCCTATTCCGTCACCGTCCGGACAGGGCGGGAGCCACCGCATACGGCCAAAATCGCATCAACGCCCCGGCATACCGACCGGTGGTTACGACCAGACGGCCTACGACACCGCCCGCATCCGGAACAGAAAAGAGCGCCCCTACTCCCGCCCGGCACAGCCGACAGAACATGGCATGAAGAACACGGTGCAGGACGCAAAAAACGAAGTGCCGAAAAAGCGGTCACAGACATCCCGCAACCGCATGTCCGGGCGTCCTGCCCGGAGCGTCCCATAAAAAGAATGCGCAGGCTCCGGCCCGCGCACTGCAAATCGTTACGGAAAGGCTTTTGCCCAGCCCTTTCCACCCCGCTTGTCCTATTCGGCAGCAGCTTCGTCTTTCTCTCCGTCCTCTCCGTCGGTCTCCGTACCGTCCTCCTTTTCGAGGCGGAAATCGGTCATGCCCGCCCCTACGAGCAAATTGAACCACGACACGACCTTCTTCATGTCGGACACATGCACCCGGTCGCGGTCGTAATCGGGCACGACCTCGCCGAAAGTCTTTTTCAACAGCACCGCATCCGATTTGGCATCTATCGTCGGCTTTCCGTCCGTATAGGCGTAGAATTTCTCAAACACCTGCCAAAGGGGCAGCTCTTCGGTTTCGGTGTAGATGGCTATCTCGGCCAATGCGCTTATCTTGGCCGTTCCCGAAGAGTTCATTCGCCTGCCGTCGGCCAGCGATTCCACGATGACACCATTGCTGCTGCGGGCCACGTAACGGAAAAGTCCCGGCTGGCCGGAAATCGCAAGGATATCTTTCAGTTCCATATCGGTCATTGTTTTAATTAAAAATTTTTAGCCTCACAAATATAGAACAATCACATTCACGAACAAAATAAACGTCAGTTCATCTCCTCGATGGAGAGGATGCCGTTGCGCGTCACCACCAGGCGGAAACGCTTGTACTCGGAGCCGGCACCGTAACGAAACTGCATGACGAAATTGATGTAGTATATCCTGTCGGTGTAGATGACCTCCACGCTGCCGTCGTCGCGCAGGCGGCGCAGCGGAGTCTGCGGGTCGTCCATTTTCAGCGTGAAACGGCCGAAATGGAGCCGTAGGATGTCGTTGATGCCCGAAAGCCTGTATTCGTCATACTTGGCGAGCTCCTGCCCGTCGATATAGACCAGCTTGCGGTAGAGGATTATCTTCTCGTCAAATATCCGGTTCTCCGCCTCGAGCAGCGGCGTCCGGCCGCGCATCTCCATCACTTCCGGGGGCACCTTCCCGTCGCTGATGAAATCCATCCCCTCCTTGAGCCACCCTATCGGCTGTTCCTTGATGTTGATGTCGGCCTTGTGGTCGAAATATTTGCGTCCGAGCCGGTGCGCGAAATAGTAGCGGGCGAGCTCCTTGATTCTGTCCTTGAGCATATAGCTCACGACGAGTGCCACGAAAAGGGGACCGGAAAAGTTACCGAACCGGCGCTGGAATGCGAAGGCCACGACCGTAGCGAACACCATGGCGATACCGGCGGCGATGCTGTAATAAATCTGACGGACGGTCTTCCCGTCCTGTTTCTTGTCGAGTTTGATATAGAGGTCGCTGCTGATGTACTTCTTCAGCACGTTGTGGCGATACACGAGCCGACGGTTCCCCTGCGGGTCGTCCGGAGCGACCGCCGCATATCCCCGTGCCCTCTTGTAATCCGCCTCCTCGCGGATAAGCTCCTCCACGGCTGCCGAAGCGGTACCCGCCCCCTCGTCGCCGCGGAACCGTCCGAGAGACTGCAAAAGCCGAAACGAAAAGCTCTCTGTCAGGCGACTCATGTATTCGTCACCGAAATCGTACAGGTGCTTCAGGTCGACACCGACCTGAGGTACATCGATGATACGCGCGGCCTCCCGGTAAGCGTCCACCGTCCTCCTCGCGTCGGCTACGAATTTCCGGCACAACTCCTCCGCGACGGAGGCCGTCCCGCACTCCTCTACGGCATACACCGCCTCGCGCATGGCACTCTTGACGATGGCGGAGAACATCTTGATATGGTACTCGTAATCCGCCACATGTTCGCGCGAAGGGTCGGCAGCCAGACCGGAAAGCGCCCGGCGGATATGTTCCAGCGGCACCGCGGCCCCCCCGGCTATCTCTCCCAGTGGAAAAATGGGCGTGATGAAGCGCACGTTGGATTTCACGTCGCGGTAGAAATCCTCCTTCCCGTACGTGGCCGGATTGATGTCGAGGCTGTTCGGGAGGAATATCCACGTATTGATGGCAAAATCGTTACCGCGCTCCCCATCCGCCACGAAGCCCACCTTGAACTCCACCGAAAACTTATCGTGTATCTTGGCTTTGATATCTATCATAACATCAGCAATCGCAAAACCGCCCGGGCGAACGTACAGGCACGCCGCCCGGATACCGGACACCAGCAGACCGGAGCGGGGCGGACGGCCAGTCCAACAGGCCGTCCCGGATATCTACTGTTCCCGAGCCCCGTCCCGTTCGGTCTCCTGTCGGAGTATGGCTCCGGACGTCGCCGCCGAAGTCAGGTTCACATCCAACTGGTTGAAAGGTATGGTCAGTCCGTGTTCGGGGAAGGTTTTGTAAACCTTCTCATTCATGTCGTAATAGACGTTCCAGTACTCGGAAGTGTCCGTCCATGCCCTCACGACTATCTGTACGGAACTGTCGGCCAGATTGCTCAGTGCAATGAGATACTCGGGCGAACGCTGTATTCTGGAATCGGCCTCTATCAAGCCGGCCAACACCTTGCGCGCTTCGTCGTAACTGTCGCCGTACGAAATGCCGAACGTCCATTCGATGCGGCGCGTACCGGATTCCGTCACGTTGTTCACGATGCTGGAAGACATGCCGCCGTTGGGAATGATGATGGTCTTGTTGTCCGGAGTTATCAGCACCGTATTGAAGAGATTGATGGCCTTCACGGTACCCTCGACACCCTGCGACACGATATAGTCGCCCGTGCGGAAAGGTTTGAGCAGCAGGATAAGCACCCCGCCCGCAAAGTTCTGGAGCGTTCCGCTCAATGCCATGCCGACGGCAAAACCGGCCGAAGCGAGTATCGCCAGGAACGACGTCGTCCTTATGCCGAGCACTCCCACGATTATCATGACGAGGAATACCCAGACCACTATCCGCAGGATACTCCGGATAAAGGAATTGAGCGAGGGGTCCAGCCCGCGTTTCTCGAATATGCGGTTCAGGAGTCCGTCGGCCTTTCGGATGAGCCAGCGCCCCACGATATAGATAAGTACCGCAGCGACCAGCTTTCCTCCGAGCTTGACGGCCTCGTGCAGCAGGTCGTCCCAGCTCATCTGGAGAATGCGGTGAAGCCAGTTCTCGAATTTGCCGAGCACTTCGCTGTCCTCGGGAATATCCACATTCGGTTTGGAGAGTTGTAGAAAAAGATTCATGCGCAAAACGATTTACATACAGTTCGACATTGGGTAAGGGATGCGGAACGGCATGAAACCGTGCATCCAAACTGCGGTAAAGATACGCTTTATCCGCCGGAACACGAAATGCGGAGCATCGGAAAATCACTGCTTTTGCTCTCCCCGAAGGGCTGCTCCGGACCGAAGGGAGCCGTCCCCGGCCGGTCTTTTCTCCGGAATCGCTTCGTTCCGGCCGAACCGCCGCACAGGAAGCCCATCGACTTCGGCCGCCTCCTTCGGTTTTCATCGAATATTTGCTATATTTGCACGGTTTTACCGGAAAGGCCCGGATGGTGGAATAGGTAGACACGCGGGACTTAAAATCCCGTGGGCAGCGATGTCCGTGCGGGTTCGATTCCCGCTCCGGGTACACGGCCATGATTTGCTTTGATTGTCAATGCGAATCATGGCCGTTTTCTTTCTTGGGAGGCCATTCCACGGCCCTCTCGCCGTACGCTCCTACCACCCGACAAACAGCCGGATACGCCGTTTCCACCGATACCCGCCCGGCAGCCGGACAAGACAGCTCCCGCCGTCGGGAAGAGCCGCGGGTTCGCACACCGTATGCAGAACCGCGAATTTCCGTGCCTGTCTATATATTCTTCCAAAATATCTATATTTGGAACTCCAAACGATTTCGTACCGCAATGACACGGATAATTTCCCTTTTGTTTGCCCTCCTGACCGTCACCGGCGGAAAGGCGGGTGCCGTCCTGCCCGGCAGCCGGACATTCGCACAGCGCTCCGGCACCGCATGTTCCGTTCCGAACGACAGCCTCCGCATCTCAACTGCCACTCCTCTGTTACCCGCTGCTGCACAGCCTCTATACGGTCTCGAAGTTCCCGACTATACGCCCGCCCTCCGCAACCCGCTGCGGATGCCGGAGAGCGTCCGGCCCCGCCGCGACTTCTGGCACTCCACCGGCGCCCGGTTCATCATTCCGGCCGGTTTCATCACCTACGGCGTCGTAGCGCAATGCAACCCGCTCCTGCAAAAAGCCAATGCCGAAGTCAAATCCGCCGCATTCCGGGCCTTTCCAGGCCGGACGCATGTGGACGACTACCTGCAATACGCCCCCGTAGCCGCCTACTTCGGCCTCTCATGGATAAAGACCGAACACAACTTTTTGGAAAAAACCATCGTGGCTGCCACTTCGTACCTCGTCATGGCCGCCATCGTCAATACCATGAAATTCGCCATCCCCGTCCAGCGCCCCGACGGTTCGGCATGGAACTCCTTCCCCTCAGGACATACTGCAACCGCCTTCACGGGCGCACATCTGCTGTTCCGCGAATACAAAAGCCTATCGCCGTGGATAGGCATCGCAGGCTACGCGGCCGCCACGGCGACAGGTGTCATGCGCATACTCAACAGGCGCCACTGGCTAAGCGACGTCGTCACGGGTGCGGGCATCGGCATCGCCAGCGTCGAAATCGCCTACCTCCTGCTGCCCGTATTCGACCGGTGGATTTACGGTAAAAAGAAGGAAACGACGAGAAAGACGAGCATGATGTTCGCCCCGGCCGTCGGATACGGCTACTACGGAGCCGGATTCGCCTGCGTATTCTAAAAGACGCGCCGGACAGGGCAATTTACCTTTCCCTGTCCGCTTCCGGGACACAGCGCGGAATTATTCTCTCTTTCCAGTCTGCCCCGCCCATCACCTCGGACTTCGACCGCTTTTTCCAGTACGCGGAAAAGCCCTGGCTCCGACCGGCGACAGCAACGACGAGAACGTCCTCACCGATACCGCTTGGCAATTGATAACGGAGCAGGGTTACGAACGAAGCGGAGATTATCTGGAGGAGTGGAACGACAAGGTAGACGATTTCGAGGCCTCCTATCTGTTCCGCGACGACCATACCGGTACTACACCGCCCGGCGAATATTCCAACGGTGAGGAAACTACCTCCGTTTCGGCAGTTCGATGGAAATACCGTCCGAAGAGACGACGCTGACAATCCACTACACCGAGGCCGGAGACGAGTGCACCTATCGGGTGGAAGAGACGTCAGCCGATACGATGATACTCGTCCGGCACACCGCCGAACCATACGGATACGAATACTACCATGTCGCAACCTACGTGAGCTTTTGACGGACGAACGCACTCTTGATTCCGCCCGCCCACGCTCCCGATACGGGTCACATGCGCCCGTCGGTTCTCCCGGTACAAAAAACAGCCATCCCCGGAACCATTGTTCCGGGGATGGCGCATTCATGCGGCACGAAGTCCGCAGCAAACCTACTTGATACCGAGCTTCTTCCGGATATCCTTCGGTACGGCATCCTTATGTACCACGATGTTGAGCGTCTTGTACGCCACGAAAGGTGCGGAAGCGAAGAAATAACCGTCGTAAATGTTGTCCGTATTCCACGAATTCTTCACCTTGTAGAAAGTGTTGCCGTTCTGGTCCTTGTAAAGACCGGTAATGAGCATGCCGTGGTCGTCGGTCGTCTCGTAGTTATCGTATCCCTGCTGGCGGAGCTCCTGTGTGATTTCCATCTCCTTGATGGGCTCCGTCGCATTGGCAATCATGTTCCTGCGGCTATTGGCCGACATGGTCTCCCACTTCGACCACTCGGTGTTCTGGGCATCCTCGCCTACACCGGCGGGAATCACTGCAAAGCCTTTGGAATACTGGAAACCGGGTTCGCTGACATCCGCAGCCCAATCGACCGTATAGCCGTTCTCCAGCGAATTGTCGATAATCGCCATGAACTCATCGAGAGGCACGTTCCACGACAAGCCCCAGGCCCAGTTGTCAGGCACCTCCATCGCGAACTGCGTATAGAAAGGATGGTGGGTGAACGAAGTGAACGAAACGTAATCGTCCATATTCAGTCCCAGCTCCTCAGCAAAACTCTGGGGCGTGTACTCCTTGCCGTTGTAAACGAACGTTTCGGGCAGCTCCCCGAAATAGGCATCGAGAATACCGTCGAGCCCGTCGGCCCATACGGGAGTAAGTTTTCCGTTCGGATTGGCCACTACGCCCTTCATATATCCTTTGAGGACAGCCTCCACCTCGCTGTGCTGGTGGTTGTCGGTACCGTACTGCAAGCCCGTATAGACTTCGTCGGGCACAATGCCGTATTCGCGTATCACGTTGAATACGTCGTGCGTCGCACCGCCCTGCGAAAATTCGGCCTTGCCGTGCATGCGGGTGTACTTCTTGGCCTTGTCGAGATAGGCATGGCGCGCTATCCACATCTCCGAAAGGTCGTAATCGCCCTTGCCGGTACGGAGCAGTTCGCTCTCCAGAAAAGCGATGCCGGCAAAACTCCAGCAGGTACCGCTGCTGTACTGGTCTTTGACGGAAGTAGCGGGGATATCCTTCACCGCCGTAAACTCATAGGGAGTCTTCACCTCCTCCTTGTCGGGCGTCTGGGCACCGAGGCTGAAAGCCGCCAACAGGGCGGCCGCCGTCACAAAAAATCTCTTCATTCCGATAGTCTGTTGTTTTTTATTGATTGGTAAATAAATCGTACATGCCTGCCGTTCCGCAACCACCGCACGGCCATCCTATTCGGCCCAGAGGCCGGCCAGGTTGATGATGGTCTGCATGGCTTTCTTCATCGTGTCGAGCGATGCATACTCGTATTTGCCGTGGAAGTTCATACCGCCCGTGAACAGGTTCGGACAAGGAAGCCCCATGTAGGAGAGACGCGAACCGTCCGTACCGCCGCGGATGGGCTTCACCAACGGTTCCACACCGGCCATACGCATGGCCTGCTCGGCCTTGGCGATTACCTGCGGATGCGGCTCCACCATCTCGCGCATGTTGTAATACTGGTCCTTCAGCGTCAGCTTCACCGTTCCCTCGCCGTACTTGCGATTCAGGAAATCGGCCACCTCCTGCGCGAAAGCCTTTTTGCGTTCGAATTTCGCCCGGTCGTGGTCGCGAATGATGTAGCTCGATTCGGCCGCCTCCACACTGCCGCCGATGCCCACCAGATGGTAAAAACCCTCGTACCCTTCGGTATGTTCGGGACGCTGTACGGGCGGAAGCATGGCGTTTATCTCGCACACCACCTGCAGGGCGTTCAGCATCTTGTCTTTCGCCGAACCGGGATGGATGTTCTTCCCCTGCACCTCGAAACGGGCCGAAGCGGCGTTGAAGTTTTCGTACTCCAGCTCGCCTTCGTAACCGCCGTCCACGGTGTAGGCATACTGCGCACCGAACCGCGTCACGTCGAAATAGTCCACCCCGCGTCCTATCTCCTCGTCGGGCGTGAAACCGATGCGTATCTTCCCGTGCTTCACCTCCGGATGCGACATAAGGTATTCGGCAGCGGTCATGATTTCGGCCACTCCCGCCTTGTCGTCGGCACCGAGCAGCGTCGTCCCGTCCGTGGCGATGAGCGTCTGCCCCTTGAAGAGCGGAAGCTCCGGAAATTCGGCCACGGTCATCGTCACGGCATCGTTCAGCCGGATATCCCCGCCGTCGTAATGTTCGATAATCTGCGGCTTCACATCCTTGCCGCTCATGTCGGGACTCGTATCCACATGGGATATGAACCCTATCACCGGCCGGTCCTCATAACCCGGCGTCGCAGGAATCGTCCCCATAACATAGCCGTAACGGTCCATCTCCACCTCCTGCAGGCCGAGCGCCTTCATCTCCTCGGCCAGACAGGCGAGCAGCACTTTCTGCTTCTCGGTCGAAGGGAAAGTCGTACTGTTCTCGTCGCTCTGCGTATCGAAGCCGACGTATTTCAGGAATCTTTCAAGCAATTCCATATGCATCTTTTTTGGTTATACTGTTTTCCTTGACGCAGCGTATTCGTGCGGCAACCCTACCGCACGAATACGCCGACGTCCGTATGCAAATTTACGTATTTATTCCGAAACTTCCGGCTTGGCCCGCTTGGAATCCCATACGACATAGGCAATCAGCGCGACATAGACGAGGATGGCTACCACTTCGGAACCGGTCGTACCGTACCACGAGGTAAGCATCAAGTCTACGTTCAGGTATTTGAGAATGGCGCTGACGACACCCATGAGCGCTCCGCCGGCAATCAGACCCGATGCGATAAGCGTTCCACGGTCCTTGCGGGCTTTGTTGAGCGCAGCATCCTTGCTGCGTGTCGAAACGAACCAACTGATAAGCCCGCCTATCAGGAGCGGCGTATTGAGGTCGAGCGGGATGAACATGCCGAGCGCAAACGCCAGTGCCGGAACGCCTATCATGGTAAGTATCAGCGCGAATACCGCACCTGCGAAATAGAGCATCCACGGCGTGGCGCCGCCTTCCATCAGCGGTTTGATGACCGCCGCCATGGCATTCGCCTGCGGTGCGACGAGCTGGCTGTCTGGGCCGAAACCATAAGTCTTGTTAAGCAGCATCATGACACCGGCCACCGTAGCCGCCGATACGGCCGCACCGAGGAATTTCCACTTCTCCTGCCGGGCGGGCGTCACCCCTATCCAGTAGCCTATCTTGAGGTCAGTAATGAAGCCGCCGGCCATGGAGAGCGCCGTGCACACCACGCCGCCGATTATCATGGCCGCCGTCATGCCGCTCGTTCCGCTCAACCCCGCGCTCACGAGCACGAGCGAGGTGAGGATGAGCGTCATCAGCGTCATGCCCGACACCGGGTTGGACCCCACGATGGCGATGGCATTGGCCGCCACCGTCGTAAAGAGGAACGAGATGATAAAGACCAGCAGCAGCGAAATGACCGTGAAGAGCCAGTTGTGCAATACACCGAACTGGAAGAAGAAGAGCACCGCCACAAGTACGGCAATCAGCACCGACAGGATGGTCTTCATGGGCAGGTCGCGTTCGGTCCGCTCGCGCGTTTCCACATTCTTTTTACCTTTGAGCTCTTTAACGGCGAGCCCCAGCGCCTGACGGATGATTTTCGAGGATTTGATGATGCCGATAATACCGGCCATGGCGATACCGCCGATACCGAGCGGACGGCCGTAGTTGAAGAAGAGCTCCTCGGGCGTCATGTTCCCCACCGTCTGCAGAATACCCTCGCCTACGGGCAACGTCATGCCGGGTGCGAAGTAGCTGATGAGCGGGATGAGCACGAACCAGACGGTGAACGAACCGGCGCAGATGAACGCGGCATATTTCAGCCCCACGATATAACCGAGGCCGAGCACCGCCGCGCCCGTATTCACCTTGAACACCACCTTGAACTTATCGGCTATCATTTCGCCCCAGGTGAGTACCCGCGTCGAGATGGTCTCCGTCCAGAGCCCTACGCTGCTCGCGATGAAGTCGTACAGACCGCCCACGAGCCCGCTGACAGCCAACACCTTGGCCTGATTGCCCTTCTTCTCGCCCGACACAAGCACCTCGGTAGTCGCGGTGGCTTCCGGGAAAGGCAGCTTTCCGTGCATGTCCTTGACGAAATATTTCCTGAACGGTATAATGAGCAGGATACCGAGCAGGCCGCCGAAAAGCGACGAAAGGAAAATCTGATAGAACTGCGCCTCCAGCCCCAGAATATAGAGTGCCGGAAGCGTAAAAATAGCTCCGGCGACGATAACCCCGGAGCTTGCGCCGATGGACTGGATAATGGTGTTCTGTCCGAGCGTGTTCTTCTTTCCGAAGATGTTGCCCACGCCGACGGCGATAATCGCTATCGGTATGGCCGCCTCGAACACCTGCCCCACTTTCAGACCGAGATAAGCCGCAGCCGCCGAGAAGAGGATGGCCATGATGAGCCCCATCGTAACCGAATAGGGGGTAACCTCCTTCGGCTTCGAGCCGGCGGGCAGGATGGGTTTGTACGATTCGCCCGGCTTCAGCTCGGTGTAGGCATTGTCGGGCAAAGAGTAGTTCTGTTGATTTTCCTCCATATGATTTAAATTTAGTTCAGTGCGCACGCCTCACCTTACGGCACCTTTCCGTAAGGTGAGCAAATATACGAATATATTCCATGAAAACCGCAAGCGGCTGCCTCCGGCGACCCGGCAATTGGCCGCAACGCGGTGCGGACGAACCGGCCATGCGTTTTTTTTCGTTACTTTTGAGCTGCAAGTCCTGTAAACGGTTCCAAAGGACCGACGCACGAGAAATGGAGATAGTCATAGCACCCGACAAATTCAAAGGCACGCTGACGGCAGCCGAAGCAGCCGGAGCCATTGCCGAAGGAATAGACCATGCGGCCCGCCGCGCAGGCCGCACCGACGTGCGCCTCATACTGAAACCCATGGCCGACGGAGGCGAAGGGAGCCTCGGCATTCTGGCCGGGGACGAAGGAGAATACCATCCGGTGGAGACTTTCGATGCGCTGATGCGCCCCGTGCAGTCGGCCTATGCCGTACTCCCGGGCAACAGCGGAAAGTACGCTGCCGTGGAGGCCGCCTCCGCCGTCGGGCTTTACCGGCTGGACAGAGGGGAACGCAACCCTCTCCGGACGACTTCCTACGGAGTGGGAAAAGTCATGCGCGAAGCTATCGAGGCAGGCTGTACGGAGCTAATTGCCGCGGTGGGCGGTACGGCGACGAGCGACTGCGGCGCGGGCATGCTCGCCGCGCTGGGATGCCGTTTTCTCGACGGACAGAACCGCCTTATCGATTACCCCGCCGGCGGCGACCTGATACGGTTCGATGCCATCGACACGGCCCCCCTCTACCACCTTACGCAAGGGTGCCGGTTCAAGGTATTGTGCGACGTGGACAATCCGCTGACGGGTCCGAAGGGAGCTGCGGCTGTTTTCGCGCCGCAGAAAGGGGCCGACGCGGCTGCGGTCGCCCTACTCGAAGCGGGAGCGGAACACTTCGCCGCGAAAGCCGCAGCGGCGACCGGGCACGACTGCCGCGCGGTAGCCGGAAGCGGTGCTGCGGGCGGCATCGCCTGGGCGCTGAAAACTTTCTGCGGAGCCGACTTCATCCCCGGTGCGGCCTCCATTGCCGCGCTGACCGGTACCGACGCGGCCATACGCAAGGCTGCGCTCGCAGTCACCGGCGAGGGGCGGTTCGACAGCCAGAGTCTCCACGGCAAGGTAGCCGGCCATATAGCCTCGTTCGCACATGCCCACGGCATACCGACCATCGTCCTGTGCGGTTCGCGCGGAGAGGATATGACCGCCGGCATCCTCGCTCCGGCAGGCATATCGGCTCTCTTCGCCCTGACCGACCGCGTTCCGCGGCACGAAGCCTTCACCCGCCCCGCCGAAAGCCTCGCACACCTCAGCGCGGAAGTATTCGGTTATCTGCTGGCCAAATAACTTCCGCACCGCCGGCGCTTCTCCAATCGGACGCTTACTTGTCAATCGATGATTTCCGCCCCTGCAAAATCATCGTCCGTGAAACGATACTCGTACACGCGGGTAAGGCGGTCTCCTTCGAGCCGTTCATATGCGGTCGAATCGAGCAGAAAAGCCGACTCATCCCCCGCCCGCTGCACGAACTCCCGCTCCCCCTGCGACACCTTCACCCACGTATCATCACCGAGGCAGAAGGGCCCGGGAAAGAGGCCGAATCCGGCAAAACTAACTTCATGACGTCCGCCAACGGCAACCGTAAAGGCCTCCTCTACAGGCGGGGGCGTCAGGTCGTACTGCGCGGAATGAAATTCCACGGTTACAGGCTCGGATGTCCCGTTCACATAACGATAACAGGATGTGCAAACATAATCGACATGTTCTCCCTTTCCGCCCTCTTCCTCCTGCGGTGCCGGCCGCTTGTCGCAACCCGCAACGAGCGCCGCCGCGTACAGCATCGCCCACAACAAACACCGATTTCGTCTCGTTCCCATAACGCACTGTTTTTAATTCATTGTTTCTCTATAATTTGAAAAAAGAGCCGGTGTCATGTGCTCCACACCATACCGCCGATAAGACAACCACGCTACATAACCTATCGGGAAACCATCCGGAAATCGGAAAGAGAACGATTGCTCTTCCGGATGATGCTCCATCGGTATTTCGATATAGGGCAACAATTCATTTTACACAACTGCGCCCCACAATACAAAAAGACAACATACAAGTTCATGTGATTTTTCCACAATCCCCGGTTCCTTCAGACTAAACAATGATAAGCAAAATAACATTACCGACAAAAGAAAGATGCCGCTAAAGCACAAACCACAGTTAAGACCCGCACATCAATAAATTACCCGTCTGTACTTTTCATAATACGGCCATCTGCTGTTCCTATGCCTCCTCCCTGAAAAATGTGATTTTATAACACCTTTTATATTTAGGGTTTAAAATAAAACCGTTAAATTTGGAGGCGGATTGAAACCAATATTTAAAAACAAATAACGAACTGACATCATGAACAAACGGCTTGTGGAATGTGTCCCCAACTTCAGCGAGGGGCGCGACATGGGTATCATCAAGGAGATAACCGACGCCATCACCTCCGTGGAGGGCATCAAATTGCTGGACGTAGACCCCGGCCAGGCGACCAACCGGACGGTGGTGACTTTCGTGGGCGAACCCGAAGCGGTGGCCGAGGCGGCTTTCCGCGGCGTGAAGAAGGCTTCGGAGGTCATCGACATGCGTCATCACAAGGGAGCGCACCCGCGCATCGGGGCGACGGACGTGCTGCCGATTATTCCGGTGGCGGGCATCACCCTCGAAGAGTGCGCCGAAATAGCCCGCACGCTGGCCAAACGGATATACGACGAACTCGGCATCCCGACCTATAATTACGAAGCGGCGGCACAGCGCCCCGAAAGGCGCAACCTCGCCGTATGCCGCAAGGGCGAATACGAAGGGTTGGAGAAACGGATTTCCGACCCGAACGAAGCGCCCGACTTCGGCCCCGGCAAATACACCGAGCAGGCGGCCCGCAGCGGTGCGACGGTCGTGGGCGCACGCGACTTCCTCATCGCCGTGAACTTCAACCTCAACACCACCTCCACCCGCCGTGCCAACGCCATCGCATACGACGTGCGCGAGAAGGGCCGGCCGATGCGCGAAGGCAGTTCGCCCGTAGGGAAGCCGCTGAAGGATGCCGAAGGCAACACGATTATGATACCCGGCACGCTCAAGGGCACGAAGGCCATCGGCTGGTTCATTCCCGAATACGGCGTGGCCCAGGTTTCGATGAACATCACCGACATCAAACAGACCCCGCTCCATGTGGCGTTCGACGAAGTGTGCCGCGCTGCAGCAGCCCGCGGCGTCCGGGTGACGGGAACGGAAATCGTCGGCCTCGTACCGAGGAACTCCCTCATCGAGGCGGGCAAATATTTCCTGCGCAAACAGCAGCGCTCGACGGGCGTATCGGAAAGCGAGCTGCTCAAAATCGCCATCCACAGCATGGGACTGAGCGACCTGGCACCCTTCAAACCCGAAGAGAAAGTCATCGAATACCTGCTCGAAGCAGAGAACAAGAAAAACCGGCTGATAGACCTGACCTGTAAGGGCTTCGCCGAAGAGACCGCAAGCGAATCGCCCGCACCGGGCGGCGGCTCCATCTCGGCATACGCCGGTGCGCTGGGCGCCGCGCTGGGCACCATGGTCGCCAACCTCTCCTCGCACAAGGCCGGGTGGGATGCCCGCTGGGAGGAGTTCTCCGACTGGGCCGACAAGGGGCAGGCGCTCATGAGCGAACTGCTCATGCTCGTGGATGAAGACACCGAAGCGTTCAACCGCATCATGGACGTCTTCGCCATGCCCAAGGGAACCGATGCCGAAAAGGCCGCCCGCTCCAAAGCCCTTCAGGAGGCCACGCTCTACGCGACACAGGTACCCCTGCGGACAATGAAAGCCTCGGTCAAAGTCTTTGAAATCGTCAAGGCAATGGCCGCCCAGGGCAATCCCAATTCGGTATCCGACGCCGGCGTCGGTGCCCTGATGGCCCGCTCGGCCGTACTCGGCGCCATGCTCAACGTGAAAATCAACGCCGCCGGGCTCAAAGACCGCAGCGTTGCGGAAGAACTCATCGGAGAAGCGGAACGCATCGCACGCGAGGCCGAAAAGCTCGAAAAAGAGGTGCTGGAGATAGTACACGAGAAAATAGATTGACAAACCGCCTGCGGCGGGGTGCACCGTTATCCCGCCGCAGGTTCCAAAAACAGAAACACCCATGACGTTAAAAGAATTCCAGGACGACATCAGGGCCGGTATTCCGGATGTCCTGCCTGCACCGAAACCTTACGACGCGGCCATCAACCATGCGCCCAAACGGAAGGACATACTCACTCCGGAAGAGAAGAAACTCGCCATAAAGAACGCACTGCGCTACTTCCCGGCCAAACACCACAAGGAACTGGCCGCCGAATTCGCCGACGAACTGAAACGCTACGGCCGGATTTACATGTACCGCCTGCGGCCCGACTACGAAATGTACGCGCGGCCGATAGACGAGTACCCCGCCCGCAGCCGGCAGGCAGCCGCCATCATGCTGATGATTAACAACAACCTCGACAAGGCGGTGGCGCAGCATCCGCACGAACTGATAACCTACGGAGGAAACGGCGCCGTATTCCAGAATTGGGCGCAGTACCGCCTCGCCATGAAATACCTCTCGGAAATGACCGATGAGCAGACGCTCGTCATGTACTCCGGCCACCCGATGGGACTGTTCCCCTCGCACAAGGATGCGCCGCGGGTCATCGTCACCAACGGCATGATGATTCCCAACTACTCCAAACAGGACGACTGGGAACGCTATAACGCGATGGGAGTCACGCAGTACGGCCAGATGACGGCCGGTTCGTACATGTACATCGGCCCGCAGGGCATCGTGCACGGTACGACCATCACCGTGCTCAACGCCGCACGCAAGCAGCTCCAGAAGCGCGGCGGCGGCGAGATTCCCGGGATGCTCTTCGTATCGTCGGGTCTGGGCGGCATGTCGGGCGCCCAGCCCAAAGCGGGCGTCATCTCCGGCGTGGTGAGCGTCATCGCCGAAATCAACCCGAAGGCCGTGCATACGCGCCATTCGCAAGGCTGGGTAGACGAGGTGCACACTTCGCTAGACGAGCTCATCCCCCGCATCCGCAAGGCACGGGAGCAGAAAGAGGCCGTATCGCTCGCCTACCAAGGCAACATCGTCGACCTGTGGGAACGCCTCGCCGCGGAAGGCATCGACGTGGACCTGGGCTCCGACCAGACTTCGCTCCACAACCCGTGGGCGGGCGGCTACTACCCCGCAGGGCTCACCTACGAAGAGTCGAACCGGATGATGGCCGAACAGCCCGAAGAGTTCCATAAACGCGTACAGGAGTCGCTGCGCAGGCAGGTAGCCGCCATCAACAAGCTGACGGCCAAAGGCATGTACTTCTTCGACTACGGCAACGCCTTCCTGCTCGAAGCCTCCCGCGCCGGCGCAGACTGCATGGCGCCGGACGGCAAGCGTTTCCGCTATCCCTCCTACGTGCAGGACATCATGGG
>OLVZ01000966.1_pt1 | contig 26228 bp, 28 predicted proteins | sample 1673341 | NCBI WGS metagenome assembly OLVZ01 (sample SAMEA3178944, study PRJEB25190) | human gut metagenome | biome: human gut; feature: human-associated habitat; material: faeces | place: Austria | collected 2013 | reverse complement strand
AAGCAGCATGAGATTTTATTATTTCTCATGTCTACCTAAAGGGGAGCATATCAGTCCGTATGCTGTCCTTCTTTCTGATCCGATGCAGCGCCCTTGATGGATGCACTGGCATCGGCATCGACCTTCGGTTTTGCCGCCGTCTGCGACGTCTGTTCCGTAGCCCCGGATTGACCGTCAGCCTGAGTGCGGACACTGCTGCAGGCCGATAAGCTAACAGCCATAAAGGCGGCTGCCAAGATAGCTACGATGTTTTTTTTCGTCATGATAATTCCCCCTATTTATACAGTAACGACAAGATACGCGGAGATTCAGCCCCCGCCATGCATTAAATCGATAGGTTTCCTCTTGAATAAATCTATATAACGCGATATAATGATATAACATTTAAAAGAAAGGATGATGAATGATGAAAATTATGGCCTTTAACGGCAGTCCCCGCCGCAATGGCAACACGGCAAAACTATTGAAAGAAGCCCTGCGGGGAGCCGCAGCTTCTGGAGCCGACACAGAATACGTCGACCTCTATTCCTTGAATTACAAAGGCTGTATCAGCTGTTTTTACTGTAAGCGAAAAGACAAGGACCATGGCACGTGCATCGTAAAAGACGACTTGTCGCCTTTCCTCACGAAGGCTAAAGAAGCAGATGCCCTCCTCTTCGGCTCGCCCATCTACTTTATGAGCCTCACGTCCGGCATGCATGCCTTTTTAGAACGGCTCTTCTTCTCAAACTATATTTACAGCGCAGAAATCCCGTCCGTCTTCGGCAAAAAGATTCCGTCAGCCTTTATCTACACCATGAACGTCACAGAAGAACAGGCGAAAGAATACCACCTGCCTCAAAACATCGCCGCCCAAGAAGACTTCGCCGACCGTATCCTCGGCATTCCGCCGAAGACCCTTTGGGCCTACGATACGCTGCAGTTCAACGATTACTCGAAATATGAATCGTCGGTCTTCTCGGAAAGCGACAAAAAAGCCTACCAAGAAAAAGCCGGCCCCATCTGTCTGAAAGAGGCATATGAAATAGGCCAAAGTCTGGTACAAGACACAACGAAGTGAAGACGTCCAGAAAGGGTTCGCATGAAGCAATCATGCGAACCCTTTTTTAATCTATCATACGGATCGTACTTGTTATGCCTTTCGATTCAGGCTGGCTTTGAAAATATCAATGAGCTCCTGGCGGTCAAGCTTTTTATAGCCGCCACGGAGAATCATGGTGACGTCGGCAATGCCGTCGAGCATCGATTCGTCAGCACCCAGATCCTTAATGGACAAGACGACGCCGATTTCCTTCATCCAGTCTTCCATCCGGTCGAGGCCTTCGCGGGCAATCTGTTCATCCGTTTTGCCTTCAGGCTGTACACCCCATACATTTTCAGCAAAGCGTTTAAACTTCGGCAGGCCGTACGGAAGGATATAGCGGTAATACGGCAGGGAAACGGCGGACAAAGTCATGCCGTGCGTTGCGTTGGTATAGCCGCCGACAGCCTGGCCCATCATATGGACCATCCAGTCACCGGGCTTGCCGCAGGACAAGAGTGTATTCAAGGCCCACGTAGCCGACCACATGATATTGCTGCGGGCTTCATAATCCTGAGCATCCTTGACGGCAATGCGGCTGGAGTGGATGACTGAGCGGAGCAGGCCTTCGCTGAGATAATCACTGGTCACATCGTCGGTGCCGGAGAAATACTGTTCACAGATATGGCTGAAGATATCGAACATACCGGCCTTCATCTGATAATCCGGTACGGTCATGGTATACCGCGGATTCAGGATGGAGAATTTCGGCATGACGTCGGAGCTGGCGAAAACATGGCCGATTTTCTGCTTCGTTTCACTGTTGGTAATGACCGAGCCGGCGTTCATTTCCGAGCCCGTGCCGGCCATAGTGAGCACACAGCCAAGGGGAACGATAGGACAGGTCGGTTCTTCAAAGCGGATAAAGTATTTATCCCACGGATCTTCGTCGCAATGGACCGAAACGGCTACGGCCTTCGTGTAGTCACAGACAGAACCGCCGCCGACGGCCAAGAGGAAATCCGCCTGATGGCTGCGGGCAATTTCAATACCTTCGTATAACTTTTCAAGCGTCGGATTGGGCATAACCCCGGAAATTTCAGCGACCTTCTTACCATTTTTCTGCAAAATATCCAGAATATCTTGGTAGACGCCGTTCTTTTTAATGGAACCGCCGCCATAGACCAGGACGACATTTTCGCCGTAGTTCGGCAATTCCTTATTTAAAAATTCTAAGGACTCGTCCCCAAAATAAAGCTTCGTCGGATTGTGGTAAGCAAAATTTCCTAACATCGTTGTTTCCTCCTTTGTACCTTACGAAAAACCATAAGTTATCCTCAATAAGGAGCATCATTTCTACGGCACAAACAGCCTGATGCTGTATATCAAAACCAAGGGCTGAGCCTGATGGTTATAATAAATTCAAAGGTGCACCCTAACTGTACACTATCTGTTATTAATTGTCAAAAGCTGGAGCGGCATCGAAGTCACGATTTTCACTGTACTGAACGGAATCGACACTCTTTGATTTATCTCCTTCTATATAAAAACCAAGGGCTTTGCCAAATGGTTGGAATTTTCTTAATCTATCTACACATCGTTGTTGCGATGTTATTAGTTGTTGTCGAAAGCAGAAGCTGCGACGTAGTCACGATTTTCGCTGTACTGTACGGAATCGATGCTCTTTACAGCTGCCGGTACGCTCAGGTTAATGGCAGCATTATAATCTCTGTTTTCGCTGTAACCGCGAATATCATCACTCTTAGAAACTGCCGGTACACTTAAATTGACAGCGGCCTGATAGTCGCCGTTTTCACTGAACTGTACGGAATCGGCCGAAACGAAGGCGGCGCCGCCGGCCAAGGACATGGTCAATACCATAGCCGATAATACTTGTTTAAAAAGATTCTTTTTCATAATTAGGTCTCTCCTTCTATATAAAAACCATCGTCATGCACATGGTCAGAATTTTCTGAATCTATCTGTAACTCGCTATTACGAGATGAAGTGATTGAAATGTCTTCGTCAATCAAGAAAGTCTTACTGTAAATCGATTAGTTGTTGTCAAAAGCCGAAGCTGCAACGTAGTCACGATTTTCGCTGTACTGTACGGAATCGACGCTCTTTACAGCTGCCGGTACGCTCAGGTTAATAGCGGCATTATAATCTCTGTTTTCACTATAGCCGCGGAAGTCAGCTGTCTTGCTAACAGCCGGTACACTCAGATTAACGGCAGCCTGGTAATCGCCGTTTTCACTGAACTGGACGGAATCGGCCGAAGCGAAGGCTGCACCGCCGGCCAAGGACAGGGTCAATACCATAGCCGATAATACTTGTTTAAACATATTCTTCATCATAATCTATCTCCTTCTATATAAAAACCATTGTCATGCACATGGTTGGAATTTTCTGAATCTATCTGTAACTCGCTATTACGAGATGAAGTGATTGAAATGTCTTCGTCAATCAAGAAAGTCTTACTGTAAATCGATTAGTTGTTGTCAAAAGCCGAAGCTGCAACGTAGTCACGATTTTCGCTGTACTGGACGGAATCGATGCTCTTTACAGCTGCCGGTACGCTCAGGTTAATGGCGGCATTATAATCTCTGTTTTCGCTGTAACCGCGAATATCATCACTCTTAGAAACAGCCGGTACACTTAAATTGACAGCGGCCTGATAGTCACCGTTTTCACTGAACTGTACGGAATCGGCCGAAACGAAGGCGGCACCGCCGGCCAGGGACATGGTCAATACGGCTGCCGATAATACTTGTTTAAACAGGTTCTTCTTCATCATCATACTCTATCTCCTTCTATATAAAAACCATCATCATATACATGGTCAGAATTTTCTAAATTTATAATGTATCGTTCTATACAATCTCGTTAAGCGTTGAAAGCCGAGGCAGCAACGGAATCACCGTTGTCGCTGTAGACGCGAACGGCTACGATGTTGGCTGCCGGTGCATCCAAGTTGATGACGGCCTGGTGGTCGTTATGTTCACTGTAGACTCGGCTGGCAACTACCGGAGTCGAGGCCGGTGCCGTTTCGATAACAGCGGCTTTATAATCACCGTTGTCACTGTACTGGATGGAATCGGCCGAAACAAAGGCTGCACCTGCCAAGGACATGGTCAATACAGTTGCCGATAATACTTGTTTAAAAAGGTTCTTTTTCATAATGGGGTCTCTCCTTCTATATAAAAACCATCATCATATACATGGTCAGAATTTTCTAAATTTATAATGTATCGTTCTATACAATCTCGTTAAGCGTTGAAAGCCGAGGCAGCAACGGAATCACCGTTGTCGCTGTAGACGCGAACGGCTACGATGTTGGCTGCCGGTGCATCCAAGTTGATGACGGCCTGGTGGTCGTTATGTTCACTGTAGACTCGGCTGGCAACTACCGGAGTCGAGGCCGGTGCCGTTTCAACAACAGCAGCTTTATAATCGCCATTGTCACTGTACTGGATGGAATCGGCCGAAACGAAGGCTGCACCTGCCAGGCCCATCGTCAATACGGCTGCCGATAATACTTGTTTAAACATTACTTTTCTCATCTTTTTTATCTCCTTTTTATTTAAAAACCAATGGCCTTCTGCCAAGTGGTTGGAATCTTGTAAATCTATATTCACTCGTCGTTACGAGATTATTAATTGTTCTCAAAGGCTGAAGCAGCAACGAAGCTTCCATTTTCACTAAAGCCGCGAACGTCTGCATGTTTTACGGCAGCCGGTACGTTTTTATTAATAGCGGCCTGATAGCTTCCGTTTTCGCTGTAGCCGCGGAAATCATCATGCATCGAAGCCGTCGGTACCGATTCAATAACCACAGCCTGATAGCTTCCGTTTTCACTGAACTGGACCGAATCGGCAGAAGCGAAAGCAGCGCCTCCGGCCAGGGACATGGTCAAGACCATGGCTGATAATACTTGTTTGAACATTCCTTGTTTCATAATTTATTTCTCCTTCTATGTAAAAACCATTACTAATTCAAAATCAATCTTTAGCATGGTTGTATTATACTCCACATTTCGAGATATATCAATATTACAATGAATTGATTTTTGATATTTTTTCTTAAAATTATTAATGACAACCACTGGCTGCCATTAATAATTAAGAACGCTTTGCATTACTGATCTCCGTAGACTTCCTTGGCGTAGGCAAATGCGGCCCATGCTTTCGGCCATCCACTGTAAAAAGCGAGCTGGGTAATGATTTCAACCATTTCATCTTTGGTCACGCCATTTTTCTTGGCCGTTTCCATATGGAACTTCAAAGATGAATCGACAAGACCCTGGGCAATCAAGGCTGAAACGGTGACGATGCTCCGTTCTTTCAAGGCGAGGACATCGTTCTTGCTCCAGACTTCGCCGAAGAGGATATCGTCGTTATAGCGGGCAAAATCGGGGGCAAAATCACCTAACCGCTGGCGACCGGCAGTCTGTACGATTTTTACGGCTTTTTTAGATTGTGTATCGTTGCTCATAGCATAAGCTCCTTCCGTTCCCATAAACAGCGTTCCGGCCAGCAGCATAAAGCTCAAAGCCAAAACCAATTTTATATATCCTTTAATGACCATAGGGCACCGCCTTACGGAAGCTGATTGTAATCGGCTTCAGAAACGGCTTCGCACCATTCAGTACTCGTATCCTTACCGGGAACTTCAATGGCCAAGTGCTGGAAAGCACTGTCTTTGGCGGCACCGTGCCAGTGTTTGACGTTGGCCGGAATGTTGACGACGTCGCCGGGATGGAGTTCCTGAGCCGGTTGGCCCCATTCCTGGTACCAGCCGCGGCCGGCCGTTACCAACAGCATCTGTCCGCCCCCTTCTGAGGCATGATGGATGTGCCAATGATTGCGGCAAGCCGGTTCAAAGGTAACGTTGCCGACAATGACTTGTTTCAAGGACAGCATATTCAAGTAACTCATGCCGTCAAAGTACTGTGCATAATCTACGTTTTCTCCGCCTACGGCAAAGATGCTATTTTTCTTGAGTTCTTCTAATGTCATATCCATGTCCTCCTACATACTATATTTCTGTTTAATATCTTTTATCCAGCGGTCAACGTCTCCAATATCAGTTACCAGGTCACTGCCGCCGCTGCTGTCGAACTGAACTTCCATAGAGGGTCCGAACGAGGCCCCCTTGGCGGCCTGCTTCATATCCTTGATGACATGTCCCGGCCATCCGCCGTTGGTCATAAAAGGAATGACAGTCTTACCCGCAAAATCATTGTCTTCCAAAAAGGTTTTTACAGCCGGAGCCATGGTGTACCACCAGGTCGGCGTTCCGACGGCGATGACGTCATAGTCATCCGGGTTGTGCGCCAGCTCGCGGATGTCCGGTTTATATCCTTGATTCACTTCGCGCTGGCCCTGATTGACGACGTCCATATAGTCGCCTTCATAAGGCTTTACCGTTTCAATGCGGGCCATATCGGCGCCCGTCGCCAGTCGAAGTTGTTCGGCTATCTTTTGCGTATTGCCGTTCGACCAAGAATAGTAGACAATTAATAAACTCATAATCAGCCTCCCTTTTTTAACTGATGCAGTAAGTAATCGAGGCGGTCCAGCTGCTGCTGCTTGTCGTGGATCTTATTCAACAGGCACCGTCGGTACTGACGCAAGTAAAGGAAGCGCTGTTCATCGTCAGTCAATCTTTTATACTGTTCAATGCATTCCGCTGAGCAGCCGACATCGACTAAACTCTTCCATGATTCAGGTCCCATCCTCATGGCCTCCCTTCTTGCCCGTCTTACAAGGACTTATCTTAGCAGATGGTCCTTGAAATGTAAAAAGCTTATATCTTGTTTCCAGACATACGCTTCAGGCATGTTTCTTATTTCAAAGCGTGCTGTCCGTCAAAAACAATCAGAAGGCACGCATTTATATTTCGACGTATCGAACGCCTGTCCCTTGGGACGCTCTTATCTTAACAGAAGTAGTCAGGAATGTAAAAGTCTTATATTCAATACCTAGACATTTTCAAAATGTATTCCAAGGATTTTCAGACGGATTCCTTTCTTCCCATCCCTTCCGTTAAGAACTGCAGCAGAAGCGAATTCATCGCTCGACGTGTCGAACACCTCTCCCTTGAGGCACTCTTATCTTAACAAAAGTAGTTAGGAATGTAAAAGTGTTATATTCAATAGCTAGGAATTCACTAATCGTATTGCAAAAGCCCTAAAAAAATCGTATACTTATCGTAATACATTATGTCATATGCAAGGAGGAAGCTATGGAAATACGGACTTTAGAATATTTTCTGGCCGTCGCCAGAGAAGAAAACATGACCGAAGCGGCCAACACCCTGCACATTACCCAACCGACCTTATCGCGTCAAATAGCCGATTTAGAACAGGAGTTAGGCAAGCAGCTCTTCATCCGAACCAATCGCAACACGAAACTGACTGAAGATGGCATCCACCTCCGCCAACGAGCCGAGGAAATCCTGTCTCTCGTCCGTCAAACAGAAGCTGAAATCAGCGATGACCAGACCGACTTAACGGGCTGTATCCGCCTCGGTGCCGGCGAAACGCGGATTGCTCACTTCTTAACCGATGCCTTTACGGACCTTCACCTCCAGCACCCGCAGGTTACGTGCAACCTCTTTACGGGCAATGCCGATATCGTCGAAGAAAAACTGTCCCACGGCCTGATCGATTTCGGCTTATTCATCGACCCCTTCGATGCGTCAGGCTTTGAATCCATCGCCCTTCCTGAAATAGACCAAGTCGGCATCATCACCAAAAGTGACAGTCCGTGGAGCCATTACAAGACCATCACCCCCGACATCATAGCCGACATGCCCCTATTAGTATCGTCGCGCCGAACGACACACTCCTTTGACTTTGAATCCTGGTCCGGAGGAACTCTCAAACAGGAAGATCTGAATATCGTCGGCTCTTTTGACCTCATAGGAAATGCCTCTTTACTCATAAAAGGAGGTCTTACCAATGCCATGGCCATGTCCGGTCTCTATCAGCAGCAGGATAAAGATATCACCTATGTTCCCTTAGAACCGGCCCGGTATCTATCCTGTGTCGTAGCCTGGAAAAAATATCAGCTCCTGTCCCGGGCGTCCGAAGCCTTTTTAAAATGCCTGAAAAAGCAAGTCGACGAATACAAAAAGGCCAATCCCTGACCTCTCTCAAAGGGAGTACAGCTTTCAAGGGGACTCAGTCTTTCTTTCCTACAAAAAAGCACACAAAAAAGCCGGTTCATGAAATCCATGTTCATGAACCGGCTTTTTTATGTACAACCTTATTCGGCCGTTGTGTTGTTGACAACCTGTTTGCCTTTATAGTAGCCGCAAGTCGGGCATACGTGATGAGGCATCATTGCTTCGTGGCACTGCGGGCATTCAACGAAACCCGGTGCTGTCAATTTCCAGTTTGCGCGACGCATCTTCTGACGAGTCTGGGATAATCTGTTCTTTGGTACTGCCATGGTCTGCACCTCCTTAGATCACATGGTACGTTATTTCTAGCGCTCTTCTTTGGATCGTAATAATTGAGCCAAGACGTCGAGTCTCGGGTCAATATTGTCGGTAGGACAACTACAGGGTCCGTCATTCAGGTTTGCACCGCACTGCGGACAAAGTCCCTTACAGTCAGGCCGGCACAACACCCTCATAGGCTCGCTGAGGATCAACGTTTCTCTAATTGTCTCCGTCAAATCGATGTATTCCCCATTGTAGGGCAATACGTCCTCTGGAAGCCCTGCTTCCGTACCATAGACTTCAGACAGTGTTTCATTCCGATCCACCAATACCGGTGACAAGCATCGGCTGCAGGTGTAGCCGCCGGATACCCGTATGTTTCCATGTACAACGATATGATTGCCATCGAATCCATACGTCCCGTCGATAGCTACGGTGGCGTCTTTCCAAGGAAATTCGTCCACATCACCCAGTTCGGCAGCCGGACATTCAAAAGAGAAGGGAAATGACTTCCCCGCTTCTTTTAGTGCTTCTTCGACTTGTAGTTTCATATTTCTACCTCGACTATACTATTATATCTATCTGGTTAGGCTTTGTCAATTCTTTTTTCAGGCCCGATAAATTCCCGCAACAGGGAGTTTCGCGGTACGACGGAAGCGTCGACACCTTTAAAGGGACGAAGGAATTTCAACAGCCGCTGAGCCTCGGCATAGTGAACACTGTCCTTCTCGATGGATTCCAACAAGGGTTCGGCGTAGGGTTTCAGGACGGACAGTTCGTAAGGCAGGGCTGTATTGAAAATCTTGTCGGCATCTTCCTGGTAGGGATAGATGTTCTGTTCTTCTCCGCGGCGGACGTCGGCCCAAATATCCATAGTTGCCATGGGACCGCGGTCGCGGAACTGCTGATCCCGCACCATGCGCCGGATGATGCGCGTATCCGATGTAGAAATCCGGTTGTGGTCGTTGATCCGAATCTGGGTCAGGACGCCTAAGGAAATCTTTACCTTTTCATACCGCGGCAGCATATAGGTCAGGGAATCATTTAAGGCGTGGAGACCTTCTACGACAACCGGCTGCCCTGCTTCCAGGGTAACCGGCGTATCATCGAAGTACCGTTTACCGGTGACGAAGTCAAAACGAGCCAGCTTCACGGCCTTGCCTTGATTGAGGGCATCGATCTGCTGATTGAATAAGGGGACGTCGATGGCCCGAAGGGATTCAAAATCATAACTGCCGTCAGGATTTTTCGGCGTGTCTTCCCGATTATAGAAGTAGTCGTCGAGGGAGATTCCCAAGGGCCGCAGGCCGTTGACCCGCAAATGGGTCAGTAAACGCTTGCAGAACGTCGTCTTCCCGGCCGACGAGGGACCGGCGATGAGGACGACCTTTATTTTCGGACGGCGGCTGACGATATAGTCGGCAATCTGGCCCATTTCCTTTTCCTGCAGGGCTTCGGCGACATCGACCATGTCCTGAATCGTCCCGTTTTCGATATAGTGGTTCAAATCGTAGACGTATTCGCAGCGGACGATGCGTCCCCACTCTTCGGCATCCAAAAAGAGGCGGGCCATCTTAGGGATTTCCTTGTATTCCGGAAGTTCGTTGGGATTGCCCACAGTCGGCGTTTCCAAAATGACGCCCGGCGCATAAGGACGCAGGTTAAAGCAGGTCAAATAGCCCATGCTGGGAAGGAGCGGTCCCATATAGTAGTCGAAGGTCGGTCCGCACTGGTAGGCCAGGATATGGGTGACATCGACGTGCTTGAGCAGTTCCGCTTCCCGTTCCATATTGCGGTTGCGGCACATGGCCATGGCCGTTTCCGTACTGGCGATGACCTGGGAAATGGCTTCGTCCTGGTCGACGATTTCATGCATCCGCGTCTTAATCATTTCTACGTCGTGGAAGGTGACCGTATGGCCGATTTCCAACTCGCAGTACAAGGCTTTGCGCAGGGCATGCTTGACCAACACCTTGCCGTTGGGGTAGAGATCGCTGACGGCACGGACCAAGAGCAGGATGGCCGTCCGTATCAGGCATTGATTGCCTTCCATCGAATTAATCGGCAGCCAGTCGACATCGCCGTTTTGATCTACTTTTGTCTTGAGGCCGACACATTCATTATTATAGAGGGCAGCGGCAATGGGCATATCGCCGTTCGGGCCATATTCCTCGTAAACCTGCTGCAGCGTCGTTCCTTCTTTTACCTGGTAAGAAGTTCCCGACTTCACATCCTGTAAGGTAATCACAGGCATCAACCTCCCTTTCTATCGATGATGATGCTACCATTATAACATAATTTGAGACTTCCTGGCATTTTAACCCCACCGGCTTACCAAAAGGGAAGATTTTGAGCAAGAAAAAAGGGACGAGGCTAACTCCGACGGGCTATCTATGGTATAATGAGAAAATAAGGTTTTACCCTGCCCTAGAAAGGATATGCTATGAGAAAAAGAGTACTGACCCTGTGGGACGGCAAAGTAGTTCTGGCCTTGCTCATCCTTGCAGGCTGTATCATAACCGCCTTTAGCGCCTACCGCCAGATTTATGTGAAGATGCCCGATTACGCCGCCAAGCAGATCATCCGCTCCGTCCAGGACGGCGACGTCGAAACCTTCAGCCGCTATGTCGACCAAGAAGCCTTGACAGGTCAATTTTTTGATGCTCTTATCCTGCATAAGACGGCCCGTGAAGATCAGTCCCTGGTCCTGAGCGTCATCCATTCTCCCCTGCGTTCGGCCTTCGTCTCCGCAGCCGACCTGTATATTACCTGGACCCTGGCGGGAAACACCGATAACGAGCAGTACAACACCGTCGCCACCAGTCTCCGCAACACCTTGAAAAGCGCCGGCCTTTCCATTCCGATTTCTGGATGGCACCTCGATTCCGCCGACTGGAGCCATGACAATACGGTCACCTTTATCCTCTACAACGAGCAGCTCGACGCCTCCGTCCCCTGCACGGTCACCATGGAAAAGACGCCGGACGATACCTGGCGGATTACAGGCCTTGCCGATGCCAAGGGCTTTATCAGTGACCTGCAAGCCGTCATGAACCATGAACTCGACGCCTACAATAGACCGGTCCGGCAAAAAATAGACGCCCTATTGACCCTTCAAAATGTATCAGCCAAACTCGTATCCGACCAGGACAAAACCTTTCTCCGCCTGAGTTATACCCCGGTCTTTCATCAGGACCGAGAACAGATTGCTGCCATCAAAGCCGTCTATACCCTGCGCCGCAAGAGCGATGACGCCGTCCTCTATACGTCGCCCCTGCGACTGTCAACGTCGGCTGAAAGGAGCACCTATGAAAGTCAGTTTCTCCTCAATCCCTTGATCCCTTCGCAGTATGCCCTCATCCGTTCCGCCAATATCGACGATACGACGAGCATCCTGGAAGTCACGGCCATCACCCTCAAAGACGGGACAGAGCTGGCCATCGAAAATGACTTGCCGCAAAGCTACTGAATGACAACCGATATACAAAAAAATCGCCCGCCGTGGAAGAAAGATGGTTCCATCGGTCGGGCGATTTTCAGTATGACCTTAATAGCAGATTTCAATAATTTTCGGCTTAGACGATTCTTCTTTTGACAGCGAGCGGTCGAAGAGTTTTACGCCGACAGCGCCGATCATGAAACCGATGACACCGCCAATAACAGCGGTCTGAACGGTATCAAATCCTTGGGACAAGGCCAGGAAATGGCCGGCAAAAGCACCGGCAGCACAGACGAGCAACGGCATGACAAAACAGATAAACGCACCGATGACGATATTGACATCGCGGAATTCAAAGCGAACGTGCTGCCCCACTTTGACGCCTAACGGATCGACGGCCGTAACGACAATATTGTCAGCTCCGTCACAAGCGCCGCAGGCGATGCAATCGGAATGGCGGCCAACTTTGATTTCAGCGCTGCCAGCTTCTTTTATAGCGATAATGGTCCCTTCTTCAATCTTCATAAAATCCCCTTCTTTCTGCCCTTATTATAGCATGGGTTATTTTTTCAATCAATACTATTTTCGTGTACATTAAATAGAAAATAGGAATACAAAAAAGACTGCCAACCTCCTAAGGAGAAGGTCAGCAGCCGTTTCGATCAATGATTTTCTGCCGTTTCTAAGAGGAACTTCCGGAAGGGTTCTGCTAAATCAGGACGACGAAGGGCATATTCGACATTGGCCTTCAAAAAGCCCAGTTTATCGCCCACATCGTAGCGCTTTCCTTCAAAGCAGTAGGCATAGACAGCCTTCTGGCAGGCCAGGGTCTGCAAGGCGTCGGTGAGCTGGATTTCTCCGCCCTTCCCGGGCTTCGTATCCCGGAGGATATCGAAAATATCCGGCGTTACGATGTAGCGGCCTAAGACAGCCGTCCGGCTCGGCGCTTCTTCCACGGCCGGTTTTTCAATGACCTGCTGAACTTTCAGCACCGGTTTTCCCTCGACGGGAATCCCTTGGACGATACCGTAGGACGAAACCTTTTGCAGGGGAACTTCCTGGCATCCCAAAATCGTCGAGTCGAGTTCATTGTAAAGATCAATCATCTGCCGCAAGGCCGGGTTGGTATCGTTATAGACGACATCATCACCGAGAAGGATGGCAAAGGGTTCATCGGCAATGAACGATTGGGCACAGCGAATGGCATCGCCTAATCCGCGCATGTGTTTCTGCCGGATATAGTGGATATTGATTTCCGAAATACTGCGCACCATGTTGAGCAGTTTCGTTTTTCGACCTTCTTCGAGGTGCATTTCCAAGCCCGGATTGGTATCGAAGTGGTCCTCAATGGCCCTTTTGGCATGGCCGCTGATAATGAGGATTTCTTCAATACCGCTCTGCAGGGCTTCTTCCACGATGTACTGGATCGTCGGTTTATCGACGATGGGCAACATTTCTTTTGGCGTCGCCTTCGTGGCCGGCAAGAAACGGGTACCAAAACCGGCGGCGGGGATGACGGCTTTACGAATCTTTTTCACGCTAAAACTCCTTATTCAAACCAACGAGACAAGTCAAATTCTTCGCCAATGATTTCTTTGACGAATCCTTGGGCCAAGTAGAGACCTAACAGGGACAAGGTCGATACGCGCAGGAGCGAACTGTCCCAAATATCACCGAGGTCAGCCAGGACCGGCGAAATGTCTTCCATGATATCCAGGGCTTCTTCGCCGCTGAAATTAGCCGGGCGCTTTTTAGCCAGGCGCAGGATATGATCCTGAATATTCCTGTCGGTGAGGCCGGTCATGCGGAAGAACCGCTTGGCCATACTTTCATCGACCATAGCCAGTTTGACTAAGGGCGAATTAAAGGACTGAACGATGAACTCGTCGGAAAGGCGCATGCCCTTTAAGGCCTTGCGCAGTTCTTCTTCGGTAAAACCGCGGTAGCGGAACAGAAGCGGATAGGAATCGGACAGGATTTCTGCAAAGTGAGTTTCCTTCACTTCAAAGGCCGTGCAGTGCAGGTAGTCGAGCTGCTGATAATACGGCCGTTCCGTCGGGAATCCTTCCAGGAAGGGATAGATATACTTATCAATGTACTGGCAGAACGAGTCTTTGTCGACATTGTGAGAGTTTCGCGAATACAGGAACAATAAGAGGATCGCCAAAATCTGGTAATGGCTCTGAGACAGGTAAGGCATGACCTTCAGGGCATCGATGGCGACCAGGTGGCGCGTCGAAATGGGCGAACCGTTAATGATGTCGTAAAACGCCTGAAGGGCAATGGTGGCTACGTAGTCATCGGGGTGAGCGGCATAGGCCTTCTGGACGTTCTGCAAAGCTTCCTGAGCGATGAGGGGCGCCATAGCCTGCTGCCGTTCGGCATCCGTTTTACAGCCGATCTGGTCAAAGGCAGCGGACGTAATGTATTCGGTCTGCTGCTGAAGCTGTGGCGATACGACGCCGTATTGGCGCAAAAAGTGGGATACGCACTGGCGGACGACGGGCGATTCGACGGTGCTGTCCTGTTCCCAAAGAGACGGGCGATGCAAGTCACTGGAAGCCGGCGGCGTCCGCAGATCAAGGCCTGACGTACCGGATTCCCACGACGTCTGAGCCGGTTTGACGACAGGTTTGGCCTTTTCCTGAGACTTATGAGCCCGTACCGGCGGCATGACCATCGTTTCATCGGGCGTGTTTTTCTTGGCAGTTGTCGCAGCGTCGATATGGATCGGTTCCATGCGCTGGGTCTTTTCCAATTGGGACGCGACGGCTTTCATGCCTTCACTGACGACAGGTCCTTCTTTAGCCGGCATGTTCAGATCCGGTTTACGGAGAACCTGCGTTTCCTCAGAAACACGGCGTTCATCGGCGACGACCTTATCGGCCGCCGGAGCTTTTTCTTGAGGCCGTGCCGGTACAACCTTCACATCGGCCATCGGTTCCGCCTTAGCTGCAGCCGGTTCACTGCCGGCTGCGGCGCGAGTCTTTTCCGCCAAATCGGCAGAGACGACAGCGGCCATATCGGCTAAAGGGGCCTTTTCTTCTTTCGTATCGGATACGTCTTCCGACCACTGGCTCCGGCTGCCGCGGCTTTCGGTTTCGGCCTTGGCTGCAGCGACGGCATGACGAGCTCGTTCACGGCGTTCTCGACGCTGAGTCAGCTGCTGTTCCTGTGCTGCTCTTTCCTGTTCTTCCTGACGCTGGCGGGCCAATTTCGCTTCTTCTTCCCGAGCCTTATAGGCTACCGCTTCTTCCTTGTCCACCTTTTCCATGGCTTCCAGGATTTCATCGCGCGACAATACCTGCGTCGCATCGACGCTGTCGGCATTGGGGCCTCTCCGTACGGGCACAGAGGCTTCTCGATAGACGATTTTTCCATTGTGGCGGACCGCTTCGCCTTTCGTCGTGACGAAAGCCGTTTCTTCCGGGTGTTCCCGCCGCTCCCCAAGGGTCATTTTCGGAACCTGTGGCAAGGGTTCTGTATCTTCTTCGACTGCCACGTTCGGCAGTTGTCTGGCATGTTTAACTGTTGCCGGCCGGCGGTGCTGGACCTTCCGCGGCTGTGGTCCGCCGTCGTAGCGAGTCCGCGTCTTCGTCTTCCCGTTCTGGGTCTCCGTTTGGGGACTACTCTCGGATTTTTCCCCACTGGAATACAAAATATAACAAATTACAAAAAAGACGATTGCGATACCCGCTATAATAGCGTACGGCAAAAAGTTTGTCATGTCATCCTCTCCTCTATTTCATCAAACTTCTGTACCCATTGTAGCATAAGATGCTTGCCTGAGCTACTATATATTGGACTTTAATTCAAAACATTGCATAAATAGACAATAAACCATTTCTTTATCCTCACCCGCACCGAACTATGACGCCAAGGGGCCAAAAATAAAGAAAGAAAAACGGCACTGCCTCATAGACAGCGCCGTCAGATGCCGTCAATCAGCACCTTCGATACTGTTGAAATCTTTAGTTCATAGCGTCGTTCTGGACCGATGTCACCGCCGACGAGGTCGTGTCGTCAAGGGCGGCTGCATACAATCTCCGGTTCACAGTCTGTCCGGACGGTTCAGCCTTCGCCGTTTCATTCGAAGCGTCGACGCCGGGAACCTGGACGACAGACGTCTGTCCGGCAGGGACCATCGTTTCTAAGCGAACCCGGCCGGCACCGACGCGGCTGGAAAGTTCAGCCAGCGTGTCCTTACTTACAGGATGACGAACGGTAACGACGATCTGTTCATGGACGTAGTCCGGTACAGCACCGACGTAGTTTTGGACGCCTTCCTTATCGACGATGGTATGAATGGCCCGGTTCATGAGCTGGCTGTAATCGGCGTGGCTCAAGGAAACGCGGCGGATTTGAACGGCTTCAGGCTTCGACACATCGTCCTTAATCCGTTTCGTTAAGTACTTGCTCGGACTGCCTTTGATGCCGAGGACTAAGACATCGTTGTCCCAGTACATCGTCCCTCTTTGGAAATAAGCCAGGACCGAACCGTATTCGGCATTGATGGCCTTCATCACCTGGGTTTCAATCTGCACGTGAGACGTATAGTCGCCGTCAGAATGCATGAACCGATAAAATACCTGGGCCGCATCGGCTCGGGTCATCCCTTCTTTGGGTCGGAAATAGCCGTCGGCCGGCACCATGATATTCTTGCTGTGAAGGATGGCGACAGCTTGCGCATAAGCCGGAGACACCTGCGCTTCGTCGGCATAAGGCATCACTTCCTGATCCGGATCGGCCATGCGGCTATACTGCAGGTAACGGTAAATGACGTCAGCGAACTCTTCACGGCTTACCGGCGCTTCAGGCTGGAAGTTTCCGTCCTGATAGCCCGTCAAAATACCTTGAGCCGCAACGGCATTCATAGCATCACCGGCTGTCCCTTGGGAAACATCTTTTAACGCCGGCGCTCCCGGCTGAACTAAGGGGATGTTTCCGGCAACATTATACAGGAGCTGAGCTAATTCACCGCGGGTCAGGACCCGGTTGGGCTCAAAGGAGTTTCCCGTAATAAAAGTCAGGCACTGCGTATCATACAAGTAATCGACGGCCTGGCGGTCGGCCATGCTCCCCAAATCGGTGTACGGAGCATCGGCGAAAGCCGGGCTTGCCGAAAGGAGCATCGCAGCTGCCAAGAAGGCAGCGATTTTATGTCGTACCATGAGAGACCTCCTAGCTTACTGAATGACGATACGAAGGGCACTCCCCAGCGCTTTATTGAGGTTGTTCTGCGTTTCTTTCGAAATGGAAGGAACGGTGAGGATAACTTTTTCATTAAGGTAATCCGGTGCCGTCGTGACTGCAGCATCCGTCGATTCCGTAGCGCGATAAATCTTTTCGGCCTGGGCCATAATGTTCTTATAGTCATTGTAGCTGTACGTCGACTTCTGGACATAGACCGATTCAGCAGGAATATCCTTATCATCGGCAATGGCATCGGCTAATTTCTGGCGGTTCTTGACATCTTTTACACCGATGTGGAGTTTGTCGCCCTGCCAGTACATGATGCCGTCGTTGGCAAAAGCTTTGACCGAACCGTAGACGTCTTTAATATTGGTAAAGGCCTTAGCTTCCAAACCGTCCTGGCTCTGGTTGGTCACTTTGACGCCAGTCATGATGCGGTACAAGACGTTGACCGCTTCACCGCGGGTGACGTACTGTTTCGGGTTGAACATGTTGTAATTGCCGCCCTTCATATAGCCGGCAGCAGCCAAGGCATGGACGGCCTGGCGAGCCCACGTCGAAATCTTGGCTTCATCGGCAAAAGGAGCCGCACCTTCAACAGTGGTCATACCCTGATAAGTCATATAGTTATAGGCAATGACGGCAAATTCTTCACGAGTGATCCGCTGCTGCGGCTTAAAGGTACCGTTGCTGTAGCCGTTCATGATCTGTTTGTCAACGAGGGATGCAATGGCTCGTTCGGACCAGCGTCCTTTGACGTCACTGAATTTCGTCGTCTTCACCGTCGATTCCTTGCCGATCATATTGTCGATGACAGAGGCGGCTTCTTCACGGGTAATATCGTCGTTCGGACGGAACTGCCCGTTGGCAGCGCTGACATAATGGTTGTCATAAAAATACTGAATCGCATCTTTACCCCAATAATTACGGATATCGGTAATACCCGTGCCGGCAGCAAAAGCCGACGTGCTGAGAGCTGCGGTCAAGGCCGTCAGTACTACTAATTTTTTGTACTTTTTCATGATTCATTCGCTCCTATCTATATTGTCGTAAGGGCTACATCGATAACATGGCTGTAGTTTATATATCTTATTTATTTTATCACACCCGGCCTTATTAGGGAAGGCGCGGGCCCCTTTCGTCCCGATTAATAGGCGTCAAAGAAAGCCTGTATTTCAGAAAGGTCCTTCGTCCGACAGAGGGCCAGCTGCAAGAGAATCTTGGCTTTCTGCGGCGTCAGGGAATCAGCCGTCACCGTACCGTCGTAAGAAGGGACAGGTGTGACCAGGCCTCCCAGGGACCGGGCAGCCCGGACGACGACGAGGCCTTCTTCCATCAGCGGCTGCAGGGCCGTCCACACCGGGGCCGGCATCTTGCCGTGGCCGAGACCGGCCATGACCAACCCCTCTTTCCCCCGAGCCAGCTGCACGACGTCCTCAGCCCGAAGGCCGACGTAGGCGTAGACGACGGCAACGGCCGGCAGGGTCAAGGGCGAAACCAAATCCGATGAAAAGGTATGCTGCCGCAGCGGTTTTTGATAAAGGCGGACCCGGCCGTCCTGCATATAGCCCAAACAGCCCAGTTGACGAGCCTTAAAGGTATCGACGTGGGTCGTATCCGTCTTTTCGACGAAACGGGCGCTGTGGATGACGCTGTTCATAACGATGACAACGCCGCAGTCGCCAAGGGCTGCATCGGCTGCGGCCTGAACGGCTTCCAAGAGATTCAAAGGGCCGTCGGCACTGATAGCCGTCGCCGGCCGCATGGATCCGGTAAGGACGACGGGCTTTCGAGTATGGACGGTAAGATTGAGATAATAAGCCGTTTCCTCCATCGTATCCGTCCCATGGGTGATGACGATGCCGTCGACGTCATCCCGGTCGGCCACTTCCTGCACGCGGGAAGCCAAGGCCTGCCACAGGGCTTCGGTCATATCGGAGCTGTCAATATTGACGAACTGTTCGCCTTTTACCTCAGCATAGTCACCCACAGCCGGTACGGCATCCAGCAGTTCTCCAATCGAAGTCTTGCCGGCTTCATATCCGGTCAGGTCATCGGCGGACGCGGCTTTACCGGCAATCGTCCCGCCGCAGGCTAAGACATAAATCTTTCTTTTTCCCATCATCGTTCCTCCTCTGAGGTGATTATTTTTTAGTATATTTCTTTCTGCGAATCTTTCTTATGGACGCGAATAAGGACGACTTCCGGCGGCGGACCGATTCGGAACAAGGCGCCCCAGGCACCGTAGCCGCTGGAAACCATAGCCGTCATCTTACCGAACGTGCGGGTCCCGTAATCAAGGGCAAAGAGGCGGCTCGTCACCAGCCGATTCGGCCAAAACTGTCCGGCATGGGTATGGCCGCTGACGTGAAGGTCCCAGCCGGCTTCAGCAGCCTGATGGATGTGCATCGGTTCATGTTCCATAAAAATCGAAAAATCTGCCTCATCAGCCTTCCGTACCGGTGCTGCCGGAGCGATGTAATAGTCTTCCCGACCAAAGAGGCTCACGCCCGGAATAGGCGTCACGACGTCACCGTTCAGGACCTGAACGCCGTAGCGGCCTAAGGTTTCTGCTTCTAAGGCCAGGTTTTCCCCGTACGTATCGTGATTACCCATGACGGCAAAGACACTGGCCGGCGCTTTAAGGCCTTCAAACCCGGAAAAACTGTCTTCTCTTAAGACGTACTGTAAGTCACCGTCGATGATATCGCCGCCCATGAGGACCATATCGGGCCGGCAGGCGTTGACGTCCCGCGTCAATTGGCGGCTAAAGGACGTCCCCAGGACAGCACCCAAGTGAATGTCGCTGACGAAGGCAATGGAAAAGTCGCGGTCAATAGCCTTGTCGGTCTCGATATCGACGGTCCGCACGACCTGATGATGGCCGATCCAGGCTCCGACAGCCAAGAGCAGCCAAGTGAACCCAAAAGCAAAGGCGCTGTAATAGACGGAAACCGTCCCCTGCCAAAGGTCATCGTGGCCCATGAGCTGTGTGACAATCCACAACAAGAGCCCCGGAATGAGGAGCATCGTCGCATAGTAAGAAAAGGAAAACCAATAGCCGGCAAAGCGGGTCAGCCCCCGCGTTATAACTGGCGGCAGCACCTCGGAAAAGACGTACGGTATGACATACAGAATTGGCAGTACCATAAAGAGTGCCAAAAGAGGCATCTCCGGAACGGGCAGACTATGGCGAAAGAGAGCCCATTGACCGAGTACCGACAGTTCACCAATGAAAGCCAGGATCAAATAAAAATAATGGCGTTGTTTCACGGCATTTCCCCCATTCGTATACTCCAATAAATCATGTCATCTTATCATAAAAATTTCCACGGCCCCTGTCAAGGCAAGCACCTAAAAAGCCGAAAAAAAACAACAACGGCAAGGACGAAATACGCCCGGCCCCATCCGAAAGGATAAGAAGCGAAGCGTCCGCGTCCATGCGGTTGTTGTTTTGTGTTCCATAGGATTCCTTATGCCTTCAGTTCCTGATTGAGCCAGGCTGCGGCATCGCCCATCATATTAGTCGTGACGAAGTGGCCGAGGCCGTCGTAAACGACGGACTGAGTCTTTACATCGCTGTGCTGAGCCAGCTTTTCAAGATAGAGTTCCTGAGCGGCTCCATCGACGACATCGTCGGCACCGCCGCGAAGAGACAAGAGAGAACGGCCGATGAGGCGGTCCATATGCTGATAAGGATCCATAGCGGCAAACTGCATCTGCAAGAAGTGGTAGGACCTCGGCTTTTCGATGTGAAGGGACGAGCGGAAACGCCGTTCCGATTCTTCCCACCAGCCGGAGCCGTTCATGACGATGGCTGTCTTGAACTCTTTAAACAGGCTCCAAGCCCCGACAGCCGTAAAGCCGCCCATGGAATGACCCATGACAGCCAGAGGCGTATTGGGCCAATGTTCTGCAATATATTCCAGCATGAGGGGTACTTCCATCATGTTTTGGAAGATCGTCTGCCAAAAATCAGCATAGACGGCCTTGCTTTCATAGTCAAGAGTGCCGCGATGGCCGTGGTTGACGGCATCGGGAATGATGACATCGTATCCGTAAGAGGCCAAGATACGGCCGCGGACGGCCTGAAATTCCTTCTGCGACGACCAGCCGTGATAAAACAAGACGACGCCTTTTGCTTTTTCCCCGGATGTAATAACGAGACCGGGAATCCCTTTGAGACCAACTTCTCTTTCTTCAATCATCTATGGTTAAATCCTCTCTATTTTTTTATAAATCCCTTGCGGTGCGCCAACGGTTCCTGCCAGATTTCCGACCAGACAAAACCGGCATAGAGTTCTCTCGCTTGGGGCGTAAGACCGCTCCAAGGGGCAGGACGGACGCGCTGGGGCACGACGACCGGCACAGACTTGGGACGCTCTGCAGCGACCCGTGGCGGCACCATCTTTTTCGGAAGCGCCGGTTCCGGTTCATCGGGGAAATTCATATTATCCCAACCCTCATCCCAATCGGGAAAGGACGGTTCCGGCACTGTCGGTTCCGGTGCTTCCATCTTTGGGGCCGGGGCCGGCTTACGCCGGGGCGGTACGGGAATGGGTCCCTTGCTCCGCGGGTACTTTCGCTTGCGGCGCAAGAGGTCCGGCAGGACCCCCATCAAGACGACGACGATAATCATCCATACAAGATCCATGGTCATCACCTACTGTTCCGAATGGCTTCCATCGTGATGGTCGTGGTGATCATCCTTTACGGTCGACGCCGACTGGGTCTTAGGCACGCCGGCCTGAGCGACAGCCGTACGCATATCCGTATCGGCCATGATATTCTTCATATTGTAATAGTCCATGACGCCTAATTTACCTTCACGCAAAGCCTGGGACAAGGCCAGGGGAACTTCGGCCTGGGCTTCGACGACCTTGGCCTGCATTTCCTGGGTATAAGCCTGCATTTCCTGTTCCTTGGCAACAGCCATGGCACGCCGTTCTTCGGCCTTTGCCTGGGCAATCTGCTTGTCGGCTTCAGCCTGGTCGGTCTGGAGGCGGGCACCGATATTGCGGCCTACGTCGACGTCGGCAATATCGATGGACAAGATTTCAAAAGCCGTCCCGGCATCAAGGCCCTTATTGAGGACGGTCTTACTGATTTTGTCCGGGTTTTCCAACACTTCAGAATGGTCCTGAGCCGAACCGACACTGGTGACGATACCTTCGCCGACACGGGCGATGACCGTCGCTTCCCCGGCACCGCCGACGAGGCGGTCGATGTTGGCGCGAACCGTAACCCGGGCCCGAACTTTCAATTCAATCCCGTTTTGGGCAACAGCCGAAATAAAAGGCGTTTCGATGACCTTCGGATTGACGCTCATCTGAACGGCTTCCAAGACGTCGCGGCCGGCCAGGTCGATGGCGCAGGCCCGTTCAAACGTCAGGGACATGGTCGCCCGATGCGCGGCGATGAGGGCATCGACGACGCGGTCGACATCACCGCCGGCCAGGTAGTGGGCTTCGAGCTGATTGACGTTGACGTCGAGGCCGGCCTTATTGGCCTTGACCAAGGGCAGGATGATCTTAGACGGGATGACCCGGCGCAGACGCATGCCGATGAGGTTGACGATGCCTACGGAGACACCGGCAGCCATGGCCGAGATCCACAATCCGATGGGCACGAAGTGCAAGAATAAGGCGATGACGACAACGGCCAAAGCAATGATGAAAATGGGAACGGCTAGAAAAGATACAAGACTCATAAGGCAGAATGCTGCGCAAAACACAGTCCGCAGAGACGCGTGCGGACACGGTGAACCCTTCTGTGCTGCAGAGGCCGCAGCAAACTTCGCCACCTTTCTCTTTTCACACGAACCATACGGCCCGAGTGCCTCTGCCATTCCTCGGGCAGCTCCTTCCTCACGGGGAAGGCATTCCTATTCTGAAAGCTTTAACTATAATATATACCGTTTATACATAGTTTTATTATAGCTCACTTTGTCACTTTATTCCATCTCAATCCTTCAGATGGCGTTCCGGCTCCGGTTCGACGACGATGCGGCCGCCTTCGACACTGATGACACGGACCGTGACGTCGCGGTCGATGAAAGAGCCGTTGGCTACGGCATCGACGCGTTCCTTGCCGATGCGTATCGTCCCGGACGGACGCAGAATGGTAATCGTCGTCCCCCGTTCATAGAGGTAGCGGCTGTAGTCTTCCTGAGACGTATAGCCCTTCTCCTTGGTCGAACGATTCTTAAGGGTCAATTTATCAAAGAGGGAGCTCTTGGGTAAATGACGGCCCAAGAAATAAAAGACTATGAGCGCCAAAACGGTCCCGCCGGCCAGGATATAGATTGACTCATACGTCGCCCCGAGCATAAAGAACAGGCTGCCGAACAAGAGGACGACGCCGGCCAAGCCGAAAATGCCGATGCCCGGAGAGGCCAATTCAAGGCCGATGCACAACAGACTGACTAAAAAGGCAGCGATAATTTTGAGATCTGCCACCAAGGGTTCATTGCCGGAGTAGAGTAAGAGTCCGCCAAAGACGAAGGCTGTAGCAATGCCGGCGCCGATACCGGCCATCTTGATTTCGGCCAAGAGGGCGGCGATGATCAAGGCGACGAATAAGGTTCGTACATAGGGATTTTGTAAAATACCGATCATGTCATCACGCCAATCTTTATCTACGTAAATAGTCTGTGCATCGCCAAGGCTGTAAAGGGCCAAGGCGTCGGACAAGGTATCGGCCGAACCGTCCGATACGTTCAGTTCCTTAGCCTGACTATCGGACAAGGCCAGGATTTTTCCCGGATCGGCATAGCCCGGATAGCCCTTGGTCTTATCGACCATGGCTTCGGCAACACCGGGATTGTGGCCGGTCTGGGCAGCTGTCGCACTGAATTCAGCTTTTAAGGCGGCGATGTTTTTCTCCGTGTCGGGAATCGGTTCAGCCGCACCGATGCTGCTTCCCGGTGCCATGATGATATGGCGGCTCGACAAGGCGATGAGGGCGCCTGCCGACCAGGCCCGCGACGTAATATAGGCGATGACCGGCACGTCAGAGGCCATGATCATATCCCGTATCTTTAAGGCACTGTCGACGCGGCCGCCTAAGGTGTTGATAGGAATGACGACGGCCGTATCGCCGTTTTCTTCAGCCTGGCGCAGCCCTCGCTGAATAAAGGCCACCTGACTGCCGTCGATGTCGCCGGAAATGGGCAGCACGCGGACCGTATCGGCCTGCACCGACGCCGCCGGCAGGGCAGCTGTCAGCGAAAACATAAGGACCAAGGCGGTTATCATACGCAATACAAAAGTCATTCCCTCACCTGCTTTCATTCACTCACTTTTTCAGGCGCCGCAACGCATTGAAAATAGCCGGCACGATGGAGTTTTTCCAATTCTTCCGGTGAAATATTGCGGGCCGCTTGCTTTTCTAATTCTTCAATCGGTTTCTCCTCAATCATATGGATCTTGTCGACGACAGCATCATAGACAGCCGGCGGTTTATTGGCTTTAATCCATTCCAGCATGTGATCGAACCAGGTGCGGCAGGTCCAGGCATCCTTGCCGTGGTTGTGACCGCAGAGGATCTTGATCTGATCCTGCTCCGGAATCTTAGCCAGCAACCAGTTCCAACGTTCACGGGCAATCAAATAATGATAAAAGGCATCGACCTCACGCAAATGTTGCTCTTGAAGCTCCAACGTATAGCGTGACCAAAATAAACTGAGAGTCATAATGACTACCTCCAAGCAATATAGTAAAACTTAGATTACCTTACGATAGATATTCTACACCATCTTGTCAAATTCCTTCTCGGCAAAAGAAAAAGAAGGCCCTCCCACCGGGCTGTCAGGTCCCATAAATACGCCGGATGGCAAGATAATTCAGAGCCTACCCAGAGTATACCATAGCTGTCAATAAATTCCACTATATCCCTTCCCTTTCACGGACCATATTTTTCTATTATATATTACAAGGCCTTTACCGAACACATTACCTTGCATCCTGTCTTTTACCTTCGCCATTCACAACGGGATGACACAAACATGTCACCAACAAGATATATCGGCTAAAAAAACACAAAAAAGTCCAATATTATATTGACACCAGCCCGTTATATAAGATAAGATATATCATGTTTATAGGTAGTTTTTAAAATCTATGGATACCTATTTGTTGTTATTTGCTATTTATTTGCAATCCGTATTGTTTTTATCAATTATAATCAAAGGTCATTACTAACAGCTTGTCAGATTTCATTTTTCATAAAGTTATCCGTGGTTTATTTTTAATAATTTTAAATATAAATATAATTATCGATATTAAAAACATCGTAAAATTAAATATTTTTATTTATAAAACCTAATTTTCAAAAAAATACGATGATTATTTTTTGAAATTAAAAAATCTTTATCCGTCTCTTTTTTCTGCTAAAGTCTCAGAACACTCATCTAAAAAAGGCATACTTACGCCTAAAAAATATCTTGAACTGTGTTTTAAACGTGATATAATAAACTCGAAAGATTACAAATTGTTGTACTTATTTTGTATCAAAAAACCTTCATATCCACGAAGAGCCCTTGGATTTTTTATAAAATTTCATATGTCTATAATGCAATAATATGGATTCAAAACGACTCATAATGGCATGTATGAAGGTTTTTATGATAGCATAAATTTGATTATTTCCATCAAAATTATACTAAGAAAAGAGGACTTGATTATGAACACTCAGAAAGAGAAACACCTTCTTGCAAAAGTCGCAGCCGTCACGCTGCTCAGCTTCGCGACGGTCGGCGGAACCTACTCCGTCCAGGCTGCCGGCTTGACCGGATCTTATGTTGGTATTAGTGCTGGACCTAAAGATACCGATGTAATCGATAAGGGGGCTGTAACTCCGACTAAAGATAACACATGGGCTATGAAAATTATTGATTATCGTCAAACATTTAATACTTCATATATGGGTGGTTCTGATATGTTTAGAACACCAAAGAATAATAACGAAAATGGTGAAGGGGTAGACGGTACATCCGGTGGCGTAGTTGACGATAATAAAAACGTTGGTAAGATGTCAATAGGTTTTGGGGCCTATGCAGGACGAAATTATACTAGGTTAATTGCAATACCAATTAGGACACTCGAGACAATTCGGCCTGAAATTTAG
>OLVZ01000946.1_pt1 | contig 26635 bp, 19 predicted proteins | sample 1673341 | NCBI WGS metagenome assembly OLVZ01 (sample SAMEA3178944, study PRJEB25190) | human gut metagenome | biome: human gut; feature: human-associated habitat; material: faeces | place: Austria | collected 2013 | reverse complement strand
AAACAGCGAAAACGGTGATAAACAGTAGCTTCATAAAGTTAATTTGTATATTTTTTAAAGTCCGCTGCCCGGGACTTCACTGAATAAGGTATCTTTCGTTTAGTCGGCACATGATATATATGAAATGATGCGACCTTAGCCCCGCATGATATCATACTATTTGTAAGTAATTTTATTGCTTCCATATCTCCTCCGTTTCCTTGCTCATCAGACCCTGTCAACCCTGAAGGAAAATTTTTTATGGGATGGCTGTGATTGACCTCGCGGATCGTATAACCATATCCAATCTGACCTCTTATTAGCTTCATAAGTCCAGCCTCTCGTCTCTCCGTATGCGATGTCGTAATAAAATTTAAGCCTTTATCACCCTCTAATCCCGTCATAATTTGCCCGATTTCGACTTTCGTAGGGCTTCCTGTGATATTGTCCGCTAAAAATTCAAATAATGCAGTTCCGTTTTTATCTCCCCGGACTCGATAAACATCATATGAATTGATTCCTTTTTCATCATCTAGGTAAGTATACGAGTTTTGTTGCACAACCGTTTTATATGGGAATTCAATTGAATAATTATCTCCAATCATCCGGTTTCCATACTCATCCACCATAAAAAAAGCATCGCTTCGGGTCGTTTTAAGGTGTCTCACGATATTTCCATATGAATTGATCTCCCAAATATCCTGCCCTTCAAGGTCGATCAGATTAACCGGATTCCCCGCACAAAAAGCATAAGGTGAGACGGGAAAATACTTTTCCGCCAGCGGGTCTGCGCCGTTCCATCCCAACCGGAACTTCGGATCGAATTGGCGGAATCCGAAATCCGTGTAGGGAATCTTCAGGAACGACAAGTCTTCCTTGCCGTTGTAACGGTAGCGGTTGTCGGATACGGAAGATCCGGAATCGGCCCACCGTAGGCCGAAAGGATAGTAGTCGTTCTGTTCGACGACTTCGCCCGAAGAGGTCCGCACGGCCCGTACGCTTCCCAGGTGATCCGTTACGAAATAACGCGCTTCCAGACCGCCGGACGTCTTTATAAAGCGTCCGCCGTCGAATTCCACGCTCTCCAACTCCAAGGATTGGCCCGAAGAAGGCCGTTCGTAAACCAAAGAACCTACATAACACAAACCGTGGCCGTCGTCACTGGACATCAAATACTTCCGACCGTTCGAAAGATAAGAAAAATTTGCCAGCAATCTGCCGTCTCGCGTAACTTTTTCTATCAGATTCAGTCGATTATACGTCATATCGAGTCCGTTTACCCCGTCATGGACCAGATTCCCGTTCGTATCATAGGCATACGGATAAGCCGTCCCGGAATCGGAAAGCGACACGAGACGGTTCCCCGCATAGGTGTATGCGAAATCGGTCGTCACCGCATCACCCTGCGATCGTTGCAGGGTCAGTATATTGCCGTTCCGGTCGTAGGTCAGCGACCGTTCCACGAACCGGTCGGTACGTTCCCCGGCCTGATATTGCCTCGTATCCGTCAGACGGGAGAGGCCGTCATAGGCGAAAGCATAGGTGTTTTCCTCTCCACCGGCATGCCGCCACGTCCATTCGGCGATATTGCCCGTGTGATTGCATGAATGAATTGCTGAAAGGCACTGAGAGCTGTCAGGTAGTTCCGCCGAATATCCGGGGAATCATTGTGTTGGCTTGTTCTCTCCGAAATCTGTAAAAGTCCAAACGGAAGTTGCCTTCGCCCTGCAATTTCAGCTTGGGATAACGGACAAGCTCGTCAATAGTCATTGTCGTTGATTTTATAGCCTGACTCTCGGGTGATTCTTCGGCATTCATGACAGAGATCTTCACGAAGATCGACATGCTCATCATCCGTGATCTGAAGATCCGGGGAGAGATTTTCTTCCTCGACGTAAAAGGGAGTGCTTATTTTCGGGTCTGGAAATTATGCGTAATCCGTAATTTCGCATTGTACGTCCCATCCTTCCGTAAATGATTCCTGAGCACAAACCTTGAAAGCTGCCATTGGTTAATTCTTTTTGGCTCAAAAACAATCATTTTTCTGCCTTTTTGTGAGGATATACCAACCCGAGAAGATCGGAATGCACCAAAAAAACATATAGCGATCTGTGAGAATCGCTATATGTTAAGATAGATTAGGAATTCGAGCGGAAAACGGGACTCAGTCCCGTGTCTTCCATCCGTTATGTATCAGTATGTTATGACGAATTTTCAGTTTTGGGGTCACTAACTCGTAGCGTCCGCTTTACGCCGCAATGTATCTCCATGCTACAACACAAAGATATGATTTATACTCGACATAAGCAAATTTATTAATTTACTATTAACTTAGCAAGTTCCAATTTATATCCTTGCATTTTGTCAATTGTTAAAATAGAAAAAATCCATTAATTACCTTTGACTTGCGATAACGCTGCGTCCTTTGACGAATGGCGCTTGCGGGAATACGAATCCTGCCGTGAGCAAGTGGCGACGTGGTGATGAGGTGGATCGAATAGAGCTCTTTGACGATCTCATTTTTACGAGCAATGACCGGGCGGAATGAACAATACGTGACATCCGACCGTTAATGGATGAGGTCTTAAATTCCCCATATCGCCCTGCAGTATCATTAGGTTTATCATGACAATACGGAACACTCCAATCAGTTGGAAGATGTGAAAATAGTTTCAAAAGTCTGGATATTCTATTCAGCATATGGGTACAAACTTATCCGAAAACTACCTATTGGATTTCGTGTTGCTGCGAAGACGAATTGCAACATACCGACAATTATTCCAAGGCAATAGCTCTGAATGGTAACTCAATTCGCCTCTTAAGGTCATGATAGAACTTTTCTTCGCATTTCAATGCAACTAATATAACGAAGTTTGTTATTTTTATTAAATTTGTTACGTCTTGTTATTTTTAAGCAAGGGAGAGTATTTTTTAATCTTACATTATAAAATGTTTGAACAATTGCGATATACATGGACTATATGGGCAGGACTAATTATTTGTTTATATATAGTCTTTGCATGTGAATTTGAATATTTACGTTTTATAAAGTTGCCTTATAGCGAGAGCCTTATAATAAGATTGAATGATATAGCGAAAAATTTTTCCCTAAGCTACATTGCAGGTGTTATATTTTATTTACTTTCAGAGATGATTCCCTATATACGCAAACGACGATTCGTTTTAGAGAAACTAAATATCGAGATAGATAATATAGAACAGGTTATCAATAATTTCTATCGTTATTTTTGCGGTTGTGCTGATAATCAAAATATAACAGATAAAATCGAAGATATCTTTTATTCTACAACAGAGCGGGAGTACGAAGATGGAGGTACTTATTCAATTCCAACAGCCAAAATGCTTGAATTGCGTAAATTATTAACAGCTGTTGATGACGCCGTTGAGTTGTTCTTGGCAAATGATGTTTATATTGGAGAGAATAATTTTAAAATCGCATTAAATATAAAAACAAAGGAGTGTATGTCAATTTTACGCGGACTTGTTCAAGCACAGACTGTCTCTGAAATTGAATATAATCAACTATTTGAACTTTTGAAAGGTATTACATCTATACGGCAAGAAATTAATAGGATATCATTAAGAGCATGATTACAATGGATCAAATTGAATGCAAACAAATCATTGCCCATATGTCGAATGGGAATAAAGTAGATTTAGTAAGAATGCTTATAGAGCAACAGTATTCCGCCATAGGTTGCATTCTTACCCCTTCTGATTGGAGTGGCGGGTATTCTGCAAGCTTCAAAAGAAAGGGGAAATTATATAATCGCAATATTCTTATTGTACAAAACGACGAGGATTACCAGAAACAACTCTCATCGACAATTTTATGTTCAATGCAACATCGTAGTAGTGAATTAATGTATAATTCACTCGATTGCTTTATTTTTACGACAATTCAAAACACGACTGAATTAGAGGAAGATGCCAATTTAGAATATTCCATGAAGGTTACTATTCATGACTTAGATGCCATTATTGCCAATGTAATGAGTAGTTCTTTATTAAGTAGTTATATTCTTCCTAAACAATCAGAAAAGAGCAAGCTTCATGTAGATCGAAAAAGCAAAATACTTTATGATCTGTTTACTACCGGAGCTAATATTGCGAATATTAAAAACGGGTTTATCAGTTCATACATACAGTATGAACTTTTCACCAATGGCAAAGCTGCTCCATTGGATTTATTCAATCGTATACGGACATCTTTACCGACATTACAGCGATCCTCTTTCGACGACGCAATACAACTGGAGCGCGCTGAAGGTCGCGTGTTTTATAATGACGGCGCATTGTGTTTAACAAATAACGCACACAATATAATAGAAAATTTAATCGCATACACAACGGCAACAGAGCAGATTCTTCTTGAAAAATTCGAACAATGTTTGGCGAAATTTGGCGTGGCGGATATGGCCCAAGAAATCATGCGCAAAGTAACAGATCTTTATAAAACTCATTACGACGGAGAATTGGCACAATTTGATAGTAATGAACGTCAAGAGCGTCAAGAACGCCAAATTTACAATGAACTTCAGAATCTATTGTTGCAGCGAGTAAAGTCAATAGAGGATGTAAGAAAAATAGTCAACGAAATCTTGGAGATTGTAGGCGAAAATGAATATCTCAATAAGACATCTCTTACATGTATGTTTACCAGTATGTTCAATTCAAATCAATTGGAAGAATATATGAGTAAACAGACTCGCGTGGTATTATTGGATACCCAAATATTGCTTCAATATCTTTGCCTTACATACCAAGATATTGATGATTATAACGATTCACTTTATGACTCCGTAAAGATTCTCCGAAAACAGTTTCAAGATTCGCATGATTACATTAGTCTCTGCACAACAGATCGTTACATACAAGAAGTGGTGAATCATTTATGGGAGGCACATTCCTTACGGCGGTTTCTCTCGCTATCCTATATCAAAGATATGGGTCCATCAAAAAATGTATTCTTTAATTTTTATCTTCAGCTTGAGAAAGAGATGTCATTTGAGGATTTTGATGATTTTCTTTGCGCAATGTTGGAATACAATGATGTTCTCCCTAATGGATATAACTTATTTAAGGATAATATACTTCCGGTTGTAACTGAGATATTTGAACTTGCCGGAATCTCAGTAAAAACACTTTCTGAACCTGAAAATTTGGTTATCTATCAGAGAGCTTATGATAACATTCTTGCTGATCTTAAGATTTATAACAAAAATCCTAATGCCAACCAAAGGGATGTGCTCTGTGCCCTTTATTTATCGGATGAAAATAATTTCATCAATACCGTAACCTCCCTTCCAGAGGAACCTTTTTTTGTCACACTTGACACGACAATGCTTCCACTACGTGAATGCATGAAACTTAAATTTCAACGCAAACGATATTTTGTTTATCCGCCGTTAAAATTTGCAAATCGATTGTCTGTTATGAATTTAAAATTAGATTCTAAAAAAATTAACTACAACATAATTTGTCTTACGGAGCAAAATTTTAAGACTTCTAACGATACTATCAGCATGATAGATGTTATGTCGTCTATTCTTAATAGTGATAATATAACGGAACTTCGAACTCCGCAAAGACTCGCAGCTCTGAAAAGGACACAAATGGACGATGTCCGAGCTGCGGATTTTGCTAAATCTCATCATGATAATTTACCAATAGATTTTGTCCTCAATGAGATACACCGTCATTATAGAAACTCTGCTTCTGGAAAATTGAAACAGCTTACATCTCTTTTCCAGAATAATGATGCTACGGATGAATTAGTTCGTCTTCTTACTGGAGCTTGTCAAGAATATCAAAAGGAAGGTCATATCAATAAAAATATTTACAACAAAATAGACGCAATGCTAAAAAATATTTAAATAAATCATTGATGGGCTAATTCTGTTTTTAGCAGCGTTTCTTGTATTAGTTTTGCCCTTATTGAAATTAATAAGGGCAAATGTTGTCTTATGTTTGCTTGCTGAACCGTACTTTTCGACTTTTTCCAAGCGTTCAATAATCTGTTTGAAGTACTCCCCGACCGTGCAGTTGATTCGTTTGCCGTTCTGTTCAAACAGCGTATCGAATGTAACAGGGATTTCCAGCACCTCTAACTTTTTGATTCTCTTTTCGTACTCACGTATTTTGGAGGTTATTTGAAACTGTATTTCTGCTCTATCGGGGCAGTCGGTGGTCGGTTGTTGTTTCTCAAAATCCCAATGCTCCAACGCAACGGATATGCCCAATCCTACGAACTTACGGCGGCGGTCATGGGTAAAGACAAGGGCAAGAGGGGCTAAATGGTTTTTGTTTATAGCGTCTTTGCGACATATGATGTTGATTGTCATAATCTTTACGGATTATACAAATAACAAAATGCAATACATGTGTTACACGATTTTATGTATCGTACTCTGTATCACAAACGGCGATTTTAGGGTATTTCGTATTACACAACGGATATCTGTAATGCATGAGAGAAAATATTGGCAATTGTATGATTGTCAGCAGTTTGATAGTAGCGAGAAGCGAAATCAGACCCGCGCATTCCATCCGTTGCGTATTAATATGTTGCGGACGATCATTCCGCTTTGAGGTCACCGATTCGTTGGGATTGCCTTACGGTTTCGATGCTTTTCTATTCCGTAAAACAATAATAAGAATAATTTTCTATAATAAGAATATTTTTCTGAATTTGCAAATTTCCAATAATGAGATAGAATTTGTGGGATGAGCTTTATTAAAATACCTACCATCTAATGTTTAATGAACGCTTATTTGGAAACCCTGGAAATGATTTTCGGAAAGCGGCAGAATTGGTGCTTTATTTTATTCATAATCTCATTTTTCCGACAGCGATAGATTGTTCAACGGGTTTCTGACAGTAGAATCTGCTTTATTGCAAAAAACTCGATTAGTGGAAAACTGTCGGTATGAGTAAAATATGCAATTATTCTTTGTACTTTTATAACTTTTTTGTTTACCTTTGTGTCGTTATGGTATCCCTCGGTTGATGCGGTGATTCTGTTATATGAAATGGAGGTAGCTAATAACATATCAAATCGAAAGAATAGGACGTCTGCGCTCCGTCCAAAGCGAGGGTGTGGATTTTCGTATATCCTTTCTCTGATTTTTTTCTCTAAAAAATGTGTTAAACATTTGGCAGTGCGGGATTTTTGTGTAAACACACACACACACACACACACACACACACACACACAGAGTCTCGCGCGGAATTTATAATTATTTTTCGCCATATCAATGCGTTAGCGAAAAGATTTTCTTCTTTTTCGTCTCTTTTACCTTGTCGTTCGATTTCGTCGCCCCGTCTCTTTTTCCGCCGGGAGCGGTGTGAGGTCTACCATATTCGTCAGCAGTATGCGCCGTACGATACCGTACCCCGTATATTGCCGATGTATGTTTTCTCTTGTTTCGGCATTTTTTATAAACATGACATTGCATGAGGAATACAAGATATAGTATCCGTAGACCGGACGAGCACAGAAATTCCGACGAGTACGGGAAACGTACGCACATGCGGAGCGTGCGCACGCTTATCCGTTGCGTTTGTGCCGGAATGCTGTGTGTCGGCTGTACGGCAGAAGAGGTCTTGGACTCTCCTGATACTCCAGATCATTTCACCGTTTTCTCCGAAGAGCGGGAGATGTCGCCTGCATCCCGTACAGAAGTTTTCCAGGAAGGTACCCGGTATGCTCTGTGGGTAACGGGCAATACCGGATGGAATCCTCCGTTCGTCGAAAATCGTTCTATCGGTTCGGACGAAAACGGCGAACTGGATCGGACGACCCCGAATGCCTTTCAGGATGTTTTGAATTTTTATGCCCTTACATGGGGGACGGAGACGGCCCCGATTTATGAGAAGAAGCCAAGTGGAATTCCCGTATTTTCCCACGAGCGGGAGAACGGTGTGCTTTCTGATCTCCGCCGGGCGGAGCGGACGGGCTGCACGGCCGTGAACACCGGTGGAAAGGTTGTCCTTCCGTTCGAACATACGTTGGTGAAACTGCGCTACGAGGTCGTCGGGCATGAAAGCATAGAGGATGCGAAGATTACCGACATAAGGGTTCACGATCACGAAAGGGGGATCTTGGACGTGTCTACGGGCGAATATACTTACACTGACGATCGGAACGCATACTCCGTATTTTCCGAATCGCTTTCCGCTCCTATTGATGTAACTTCCCAATTGACGGAGGTGAGGGATGACGGTGGCAATCCGGTGGAGACGCTGATCTTTCCCAACTCCGACGGAAAATATCTGAAGGTGTCGGTCGACGTGGAGATGCCGACAAAAACGTTCACGGCCGATTACGAAATTCCGACGGCAGTTATCGAGAACGGGCAGATCGTAGAGAAACCGTTCCGGTTTCTTCCCAACCACGAATATGTCCTGCAACTTACGGTCATGACCGATCGGGTACGCATCGTAGCCATCGTTCCGCAAAAGTACGACTGGATTGACGATAACAACGACAAACAGCCTGTGGGCAATCCTATCGTCTTCGCCGGTGCGATGTGGCTTGACCGCAATCTGGGGGCGCAGGGATATGATATCACCGATGCGGCGACTTTCGACCGGTCGGTAGGTTACTTTTACCAGACCTGCCGCAACATTCCCTACTGGCCTTTCTGCTGGACCCATCGGACGAAGCATTATACCGACGGGAGGCCGACGGCGGAGGAGCGGTGGAGCGTCTCACTTTCCTCTCCTGACGGCAACACCAATTGGAGAGGAAGTACCTATCGTCCTTATCCTGTTGTGTCGGACCGGCTGCTGCCGTATATCAATATATCGGATTCCGGTCCGGGCGACACATTCGGCTGGTGCAATCCCCACCGCTCCAAGTACCGGACATATATGATCCTCGAACCGGATGCTATTGAAGAGCAGAAGGATAGCCATAGCTATGCATTTGCCGGCTCAGGCGATAGGTGGTGGAACGGCAACTCTCCATCCAAAGTTGCTACCTATAAGAGAGGAGACGTAGACTACGCCAGATACTGGGACGATCCGGCCGACCAGCCCGTGCCGGCCGGTTGGCGCATTCCTTCGGACGATCAGTTCCGTGCGATCTTCCCTGCCACGCCGTTCGCCGGCAATATCGCCTGTCTCAAGGGCGGCAATAGCACCGATCCTTCGAATTGGAATCCGGATGAAGTTGGAGTTTTCGGCAGGGAGACCGGAGCGCTGCGGGTCTGCGTCCCCTATTACAAGAACAACGGGGTACCGCACCGGCAGTTTTGGGAGGAGTTCGACCGTAGGACCGTCGGGGCTTCGGTCGGCTGGCTTCCCGAAAACGATGACTACTATTGGACAGATGCACACGATTTCAGGCCCGGAAATGCGCAAAACGCCGACCGGGAACCCGACGGCGATCCTGCGCCGGGCTACTATTCGGTCTATATCATCAGTCGGGCGGAGGGCGACGTGCTGGATTTGAGCCGCTATCCGGTCAAGGATCCCTCCTCTATTACCATTTCAGAAGTAGGCACGATTTACGCAATCAAGAAGGTCGGTACGCCCGAAGCCTACCGGATGCGGTGGAAAGCGTACGATGTGGCTGCGGCAACCGACCAGCGACCGTTGTTGTATGTGCAGGTAAATGTATACACCTGCGGGCCGGACGACAATCTGACCGCCGGGAATTTCGGGCAGTTCGACTGGGAACATCCGTCGGCCTCGATGAATTTCCCGCTCTCCGGACTGATCGACGGCAAAATTCAAGACAATAGTACGAACGTGTTCTGCAACTACGGTTCGGAAGTGATGTATGCTACCTCGACCATGAACGGCAGCAAGACCCCCGTATTACGTATGAAGTTGTGGGGCAGCGACAATGCCCGCAATGTATACATATCGATGGTGGACGAACTGGTCGACCACGGCAAGCAGATCCGGCTGATCCGCGAGTGATTTTCCCGATCGGAAAACGGGACCGAAACCAAGTAAACGAAACATGAAAAGCGATATGGACAAGAAATGGATTCTTCCGCTGCTGGTTCTCCTCTCCGGTTGTCTGACTCCTGTTTTCGGACAGAAGGCGGGTATCAAGACGAACCTGCTCTACGATGCCACCTCGACGATCAATCTCGGAGCAGAGATTGCTCTCGGCCGCCGTGTGACACTCGATGTGTCGGGTAACCTGAACCCGTGGAAGTTCCGCGACAACCGGAAAATGAAACACATCCTCGTGCAGCCCGAAATCCGCTGGTGGACATGCGAACGCTTCAACGGCCACTTCTTCGGCCTGCACCTCCACTGGGCGCACTACAACTGGGGCGGAATGCTGCCGTGGGGATTCCGTACGGGCAAGATGTTCGGCTCGGTGGAGAGCCGTCCTATGCTCGACCACCGCTACCAGGGCTGGCTCGCGGGCGGAGGCCTTACCTACGGTTACCAATGGCTGTTGGGCCGTCACTGGAATCTGGAAGCCAGCATCGGCGTAGGCTATGCCTATCTGGACTACGACAAATACCTCTGCCACAAGTGCGGCCGGAGGATCGGCGCGGATAGCAGACACTATTTCGGACCTACCAAGGCTGCAATCAGTTTGATTTATCTGTTTTAAAATGACGACGATGAAAAAGCAAAGATCCGGTATATATCTGATGCTGGCGGCCCTGCTGACGACGGGTGACGCGATGTCGCTTGCGGCACAGGAGATCGCCAAAGGAGGCATTTGCGTCGAGGCGCTGAAAACCAAGAAGGAGAACCGGCAAGTGAGTGTCGAGATGACCTTTGACCTGAGCCGGCTGGAGTTGCAGTCCAACCGTTTCCTAACACTCACACCCCGCATCACGGATGGCACGGATACGATGGACTTGCGCCCGCTCGTGATCAGCGGACGCCGCCAGCACATCATGTACGAACGCGAACGGCGCAACGATCCCGAATATGCTGGAGCCGAGGAGTTGCGTTTCCGCCGCGGCAAAGAGCAGAAAGTACCCTACCGCACGATGGTTCCTTACGAGCGGTGGATGCACGGCGCCACGCTTGTCGTGGACGAGGAGTGGTGCGGCTGCGGCGGCTATGCGCAGGAGAACCGGGAAACCGATCTGATGCAGCTCGACCTGCTGCCCGCTATCTACAATGTCACTCCGCTGCTGGCTTACGTTGAACCGGAGGCCGAGGCGGTCAAGGCCCGGTCGGAAACGGGGTCGGCATTCCTCGATTTTCGTGTGAACCGTACAGAGATTGATCCGGAATACCGGAATAACCCCGATGAACTGGCCCGGATCCGCCGGACCATCGAGCGGGTGAAGGACGACGCGGACCTCACTATAGAGCGGATCACGATACACGGTTATGCCTCGCCCGAAGGACGTTACGCTCTGAACGAGCGACTGGCCGAGGGACGGGCCCACTCGCTGAAAACATACGTGCTGAATCTTTACCGTTTCGACGAGGAGCAAATCGACGTCTCCTTCACACCCGAAGATTGGGAGGGCCTGCGGCGCAGAGTCGAAGCCTCCGGTCTGCCGGACAAGGAGCAGGTGCTCTCCGAGATCGACGCTGCGGAGGATCCAGACGAACGGGAGCTGCGGTTGAAGAGCCTCGGTGGTGGGGAGACCTTCCGCTACATGTTGCGCGACTGGTTTCCGGCACTGCGCCACTCGGACTATACGGTGCACTACACCGTACGGGGATTTGACGTCGAGGAGGCCGCACGGATTATCCAAACCCGTCCGCAGAAACTGAGCCTGAACGAAATGTATCTGGTGTCACAGTTGTATGAACCGGGCAGCACGGAGTTCGACCGGGTGTTCGACATAGCGGTACGCATGTACCCCGAAGACCCGACGGCCAACCTCAATGCCGCCAACATAGCCATTGCGGACGGGGTGTACGACAAGGCGGAGGCTTACTTGGACAAGGCAGGTGAACTTCCCGAAGCAATACATGCCCGCGGCGTGCTGGCCTTGCTGCGCGGCGAGTATGACCGTGCGCGAGAATTGCTGGAACAGGCGCAGGCGCTGGGGGTCGAAGAGGCGGCCCACAACCTCGGGGAATTGGAAAAGAAAATGGAAAACGACAATCAACTCAAATAAAATTACAGTTATGAAAACGACATTCAAAACATTGGCAGCCATTACGATGGCTTTGGGGCTGTTTTCGTGCAGCAATGACGACGTATCGGGCGACCCCGTTCCGCATGAGCCCGGGGCTGGTCTTATCGGCAATGCAGAGACTTACGCCACTTTCCGTATCTCTATGCCGAACGACAATGCTACGGTGAGAACCGATCCGGAGACGGGAGATGGTGTGGAAGTGGGAACAGGCAATGAAAACGCCTTCAAGTCCGTCTCCCTCTACTTTTTCGATGCAAACGCATGTCTGGGTGTTCTGGAAATAAACAGCGGCGAATTTACCAAGAAATCCGACGGCGAAGTCGCTGAAAACATGGTCGTTTACGAATCCAAGCCGCAGAAGATCGGTATCGAGGGTACCGATATTCCGGTCTATGCGGTCGTTAACGGTTCCGTCTCCGACGTGAATGCAGGAACCTCGCTGGCTGACTTCCTTGCAAAAACGGTCGATGTCGGAAAGGCGATTGACGGCACGGCCGCCAGCCTGAACCATTTGTTGATGACGAGCCGTGTACCGGGCAATCTGACGATCTCCGCCAAAGATAACGGCAATGAGCAAACCCCGGCCGCTCTGTCGGTATCCGTGGAGCGTACGGCCGCCAAAATATCCTACAAGGCCAACAACAACAATACGTTTACCGTTCTGGACAAATCGAATACACAGGTAGGCAGTGTGACGGTTACTCATTACAAACTGATTAACCTGCGTAATGATGCCTATTACTTCCGCAAGGTGGGCGACGGTAACGGGACTATCGGGGAGAATAACGGCAGCGGCAATCAGACCGCTTCTAACTATGTGATCGATCCGAAATTCAAGGAAAAGACACTGGCAGAGGCCGAAAAGGATGGTTTTGAGATCACCTGGTTCGGCGACGGAAAAGCCTATGCGAGCAACTCGGCATACGCCGCGCTGCCCGCCGCAAGCAGCAATACGGTTCTGGCCTATTGCATGGAGAATACCATGCCGCAGGCCAGCCAGCTCAACGGTTATTCCACCGGTATCGTATTTCAGGCGACCTATGTGCCCGAGACGCTGTGGGTATGGGACAGTACTGCAAACGACTGGAAATCGGAGCAGTATGTTGCCGGAACCGATTTCTACCGCTACGCCGATGTCCTGTACAAAACCAAGCAGGAGATACTCGATCACTACGGTTCGGGCGTGGAGAAGTTGATCGACACGTATACCGGCGATACGAAGAGCGGCGCCACCTGCTATTATCACTACTGGATCCGTCACATGAACAACAACAATCCGGACGTCATGGGGATCATGGAGTTCGCCATCGTGCGCAACAACGCCTATAATCTGGACATTGCCGGAGTAACGGGTATCGGCGAGCCGACTGATGAGACCGATCCCGAGAACCCCGATGAAACGGGCAAGATGTATCTGAATGTAAATGTGACGATTCTGCCCTGGGTGGTACGTGACAACAGCATCATCCTCTAAACATCCCTTCGTTGTGCAGGCATTCCCCGACTTGCGGGGAGTACCTGTGCGGACGGAGATATCGCAAACAGAAAAATTCGGACATGAAAGGCAACGCACGACATACGAACTCTCTGACGGCATGGCTGCTGATGTGCATCCTGTCGGCGGGGCTTTTCTCTTCCTGTTCCGCTCTGATCGACGAAGACCTTTCGGGCTGTCTCTACGGTACCGGAATCCGTTTCGAGTACCTGATTTATGACGATGACGGCGGAGCGGCCGACGCCTTTTCGACATCGGTGGATCGCGTTGCGCTCCACATCTTCGATGACGAGGGAAAGCACGTCGCCACCCGGACAGAGGAAGGGGAAGCGCTCCGCAACCCGCAGTGGCGCATGACGCTTGACCTCGATCCGGGCACTTACCATCTCGTTGCATGGGCCGGACTGGACGGTGTCTCGTTTCGCGGACAGCCGTCGTGTATCTACAAGGAAGATGCTTGTGTGGAGCTGAATTGCGAAGGGAACCTCTCGCAGGAGATCTTGCACCCGCTCTGGCACGGCGCGGCCGATATTGTGGTGGAAAAGGAGTATACCGAGCACACTGTCTCGCTCGTGAAGGACACCCGCCGAATCCGCATCGTGTTACAGCAGATCGACGACGAACCGCTCGATGCCGCCGACTTCCGTTTCTCGATCACTGACGACAACAGTCTCTTGGGTCACGACAATCTGCCCGTTCCCAACGGTCTGCTTACCTATCGCCCCTATGCGGACGGGCAGCAGGTCGTAGGTGGCAACGGAGAGATCGGCAATGGCTCGGGCTCGGCAACAGTAGCCTATGCCGAGTTCAGCACTTCGCGTCTGGTGGAGGGAAACCGGCCGCGGTTGCGGATAGACCGTGATTCGGACGGCGAGACAATTGTGGATATTCCGCTGCTGGACTATCTGCTTCTACGGCGGCCCGAGGCAAGCATGCTGACCGACCAACAGTTCTTAGACCGGAACGATGCTTATACGCTCGTCTTCTTTCTGGACGACGGACTTTCATGGCTGAAGACGCAGATCATCATTAACGGCTGGGTTATCCGGCTCAATTCGGGCACTATCGGAGATTGACATGAGCAGGCGCGATCGCATAACACGATGTCTTGCGGCGTTGTCGATGACGGCATTCGCGGCATTGGCGGGCTGTACCGGAGAGGAGCCCGCCCGGAGAGATGATGCGCCTGCGGCCGAAGGGAAACCGGTTCGGGTGATGTTGAATCTCTCGGTAGCCATTACAGGCGTGCCGGACGTGCGGACGCGTGCCGCCGGCGAGGTGGTCACGACTCCGGGGACTCCGGAGGAATCCGCCGTGAAGAGTCTGACGGTCTTCGTTGTGAATGTGGACGGGAGCGGCTACGAGGCGATGACGGCGCAGCACGCCACGTTCCGCTTCGACTGGGACGGCAGCGGTACAGGTACTCCCGATCCGATGCCGCTGCAAGCTACGACCGGTCGCAAACACATCTATATCGGTGCCAACCTGACGGCACGGCAGATCGCCGCATTCGCCGGAGAAACCGGCAACGGGGTGAACGCGGCCTATACCGTACAGACAGGAACGGATTATGACGACTACGACGAGATGATGGCCGAATTCACCGAAGACGGAGGGTTTGCCATGCTCGGCCGGGCGACCGCCGGCGGATCGGAGCTGATCGACATCCCCGACGAGCCGACCCCTTTTCTCGACCTCTCCGTGGAGTTGAGCCGCATGGTGGCCAAGGTGCTGGTCGTGGCGGAAACGGACGATGATATCCACGGCGGCACGGCCGGTGTGAAATATGTCAAAATCAGCAACGGGAACGAGGCGGATGCTTCCGAGAAAAACTGGGTCCGATTGGACGATTTACATTTTATGCTCAACGTGACCAACCGAAGGACGTTCATGTATCCGAAAACGGCCGAAGAGGAGGGACGAACCGTAATCCTCGATCCCAACTATAAATTCGAAGACCTTGTCGATTTTACCGACGGAGTGTTCAAGTATAAGAGTGACGACCATTCCCGGCAGTTCATCCGCTGGGTACCGCACGTATGGAACACCGATAAGGAGTGGGGAATGCCGGTTTTGGAGTACGAGGCCGGCCGGATGCCCGCATCCGGTGGTTCGGAGATCTATCGGGAGGGATTGTACTGCCTGGAAAATACGGTGGGCTCGATTCCGGCCGACTGGGCCGCAGCCCCGGCATTGGCGGACAACGAACGGGGTTTGACATTTATGGCCACGACCTATGTCCTGATCGCCGCCCGGATCACGCCGAGATGGATTATTACGAAGTTGGAGGAGGATCCGGCAATCCGGCCCGACGGTCGGGGCCCCTATAAGGCAGAAACCGAAGAGGATGCCCTCTCCAAACTGCCGGCGAGCAACGACGAGCATGACGAGCATCCCGCCGGAACGTTCTACTCTCCCGACCGCGAGCATTTCTATTCGTATGATGGGATGATGGCACGTATCGCGCACGACGAGCCTCTGGAAGAGAACGATCCGGACAAACTGACACGTGAGAACTTCCTCTGTTACCCGGGAGGATGGGGTTACTACTTTACCTATGCAGACGGCGTACCGGACGAGGTAAATGGGGGAAATTCGCTGAAATTCGACAGCGACCGATCGAGCGTACTGCGCAACCACTACTACATTCTGCATGTGATGGCGCTCGGTACTCCGGCCTTTCCCGGCGAGGGCGGTGTGACTACAATGCAGATCGAAGCCAGTCGGTTCGGGTGGACGGATGCCGGAACGGGCGACATAACCTTGAAACCGTAAACTTAAAGATGAAACGACAAACCCGATATCGTACTGTGATCTGTGCATCGGTGTTGTGTCTGACGATGCTTGCCTGCCGCAAAGAGCAGAAGAAGACCTTCTATCCGGATGTACCGATGTCTGTTCGGCTGTTCAGCGGTGTATCGTCGGAAAATGATGCGCCGGCCCGGCTGCTCTTCTGGGAGGAAGGGTCTCTTGACAGGGTGTCGACCGACGGCATCCCCTACTACGAATGCGAACTGGAAAAAATCAACGAACACGGCGAAGAGGCCACGAAACTTCAGACCGGCCGTTATTACCCGCAGCTGAACACGAGAGTATATGCCGTGGGATTCGCTCCATCCGGTCTTGCACCCGTGGCGGAAAACAGCTACGGAGCCTATTTCCTGCCGTATCGCAACGGCGAGGATACGACCGTATTGGCTTCGAACAGCATCGTCGGTTCCAGCGTCTACGTCTTCCGCGACCTGATAGAGTTCCGCCCTGCGACCACGCAGTTCATCTTCCGGGCGATCCGCACCAAAAATATGGAGAACAACTTGTACGTGCGCGACATAACCGTTACGATGCCGCATGGCACGGTGCCCAATGTGCTCCGGTGGGATGAAAATGAAATTCGTTACAAGGCCGCATATGACGGAGATTTGGACCAGAAGGGAGACGGCAAGGGCAAAGTCGCGGACAATCCCATCGAATACAAAGGCAACCAGTTGAATACCGATACCTATAGTGAACTGGGTACGCGCTATCTGGTGTTGCCGAGCGAGGTGGCATTTCTGCGGGGAATTACGGTTAGGGCGCAACTTTCGTACAAACAAGATTTCCCCGACGAAGGCGAAAACGTCACTTGGTACCGCCAGTGGCCGGATAAATCGGACCGAGAGGAAGAACTCGAAATTCCGCTCCGGGATACGAACGGACAACCCGTTGTTGGAGTTGAGCCCGGAGAATCGTATCTGGTGACCGTTACGTTCGACCAGGATGAGTTCCTGATCACGGCCATACAACAGGATTGGGAGCAGGGGGGGGGAAAATTCCGATCCCGATTGTCCCGTCCGAAGTCGAAGAACAATAACTCATGGAGAAGACGAATGGAAATGAAATGGCCATATATTGTTCTGCTTACGGTCGGCTGTTATACCCTTTTTACGGGATGTGACCGGGAAACTACCTCCGTACTTCCCGGAGACAGGATTCGTGCCCGAGTCGTGTTGCCCGGCAGCTATGCCGTTCCGGCTTCCGCCAAATCGGCGGAACCGCAGACTCGGGCAACAGAGCATCCGGAACTGAACGACGACATGCTGGAACTGCTCGACGACGGCAGCACGCTTTGGCTGGCCGTGTACGAACAATCCGCCGAAGGCGATTACAGCAATACACCGACCGCATTGCAATCCTATGTCGTACGTCGATCGGAGAACGGATACAGCACGCTCTATACCTGCGAAGTCAATCCGGACGGGAGCGTCAAGAGCGAGAGCGACGAGCCGCTCTATCTGGATGTGGGGAAGACCTACAAGTTCCGTGCAGTGTCTCCGGCCCGCGAATTGATCGACGGAGAGAAACTGCATGTGAATAACGGAGACTATCTGCTGTCTACGGACGACCGTTATACGCAAACCGAAGCGAAAGAGATAACGATCGGCGGAAGTGACGGCGGAACTTCGGGCATTACCTACGTATATCTAAATCCGTTGTTGCACCAGACCGCACAGATGCGATTTACCATTGAGACCGGCGAAAATGTCCACCATTTGACGGTTCTGCCCGCCGGAATCGAAATATCAGGCATACAAGATGACGTGGTCAATAATAACCAATACAATTGGATGATTTCCGAACCTCTGAAGATGTATTTGGGAAGCAAACATTCTCGCATTACCATCAAGGATTTCACGACCGAGGACGACTGCATTACGGGACAAACGTCCGTGCTGCCTACCGACGCCGTCTCCAGTTCGATCGTTGTGCTGCTGAACCTTTCGGTGAACGGCATCAACTCTCAATATACGCTGATGCTGAACGGCATGACGCTGGAGCCGGCATATTCTTACAACTTCAATATCAAAGTGAAGGTCGAGAACGGTGTAACCGTCGCGGTATGGCAGAATCAATCGTGGGACTGGGATATGGATTTACAGTAATAAAATGTTCGGACATGAAGAACCGATTGTTGCGATGCAGCCTTGCCGCTCTGCTGATTTTCATAGCGGCGGGATGCCAGAAAGAGGAGTTCGGATGGCAGGAAGACCGTTTCGTAGAGGTTATGCTGAACCTTTCGGCCGCAGAGGTGGAAACCCGCGCCGACCAGCCGATGATTCCGGCGAACGAGAACCCGATTTACGATCTTTGGGTGTTGCAGTTCGATACGGAGGGTATCATTATCGGCAAACCGGAATATTACCCGTGCGACGAAGCGGGCGAACTTTCCACTACACTCTCGCCGAAGTTGCGTGCGGGGCAAAGTACGGTCTGTGTGGTTGCGAATCTGGGGTCGGATTTCGAATTCAAGGTCGGCGGCCGGGACGTCGACAACGTCACTACGTTCCGCGCCATGCTGATCGACGCTCCACTGATTACGGAAGCCGGTGCCGATCAAGAGAATATCGGCCATCTGAAAGACAGAAGCATGTATATGTACGGCTATTTTCAGGGGAATATCACGGAAAAACAATCACTCAACATCCTGTTGGGACGTCTGTTTCTGCGTATAAATCTCGTATTGACGAACAATACCGGAGCGCCGCTTGGTGATATAACGATAAAAATCGGCAACATACCTGCGAAGACGCGTATTCCGTTTGTGGATGAGCCGCTGGCCGGAGATGACGTATTTACGAACTACCGGGAGACGATCGTTCTGACCGGAGGATTGCCCGAGGGGACTTCGACTACGCATTACTACTACATGCCCGAAAACATACGGCCTGCCGAAGAGAGAGCTACGGAAGTAACGATTACGGCGAACGGGCGGTCTGCTTCGGTAAAGTTGGGCAACGATTCGCCCGGCGTTGCGGAGAACCGGGACTATTCGCTCAATCGGAATAATATCTACAAATTCAATCTCAACCTGCGGTAAAGCGGACAGATAGGCTTATTCCGTCTGATCAAGACCTATCGTGGTCGGCTTCCCTATTTGTATTCCTGCCGGTGCCCGCCGTTTGCTCCCGGCACGAGCCGTATGTTCCGAATCTTTTCGCAGTCGGTATCCGTATATAGCAACAAAAGGGCGTGACTCGGGAACGCCCCCCCCCGGCCTCGCAGAGCAAGCGTTTTTGTCGGACAAATGTCGATTTGTCGGACAAAAACACAGCTTGCTTCCATCTGGCGATGGGAAAATCCGTGGCGGAGAATTCCGTTCCGAAGTTTGTAAAGTTTTCCGTAGCGTTTCTGCATCCGGACCGGCTTCGGATGTGTCGTGTTACGAGGGGGCTCAGAGGGATGAGTGTGTGCGGCCGGCATCCCGCTCTGTTGGCCTTATAGCAGAAACGAAAGCATGCATTTAACGATGGAACTCAATCATGATAAAAAGATACCTTGCCCGTATTATATCGATCGCTCGTGAACAAAGCCATTCATTGAAGAGAATATTCTTTCTCGAATCATAGCAAGAAATAAAACCGGCATTCATGAATGCATGCATTCGTGAATTCAAGCCGAATGGCCAAACGATGGTTGCTTCGCCGGAATACGGCAGTAACGGCGAAGAACCGTTGCAGTTCTTCGCCGCTATTGCCAAAAAAGATATCATGCCGTCAGCATTTTTCCTATTTTCCGCATTTCCCGGCTGATATTCGCCTCGGAGATTCTGGCGTAGTGCCGTGTCATGTTGGTATTCGTATGCCCGAGGATTTTTGCGATGATGTCGATGGGCATGCCGTATTCGATGGCCAGCGTGGCGAACGTATGCCTCGCGCAATGCGTCGTGAGATTCTTCGGAATATTGCAGATTCCCGCCAGCTCCTTCAAGTAGGCATTCATCTTCGAATTGGAGGGCACAGGCAGCAGCTTACCCCGGGATTTGCAGGTCTCGTCGGATTCGTACCTCTTCAGTATCCGAATCGCCTGCGGCAGCAACGGCACACGGCTCATTACCGCCGTCTTTTCCCTCGGCTTGTGAATCCATACCGTACCCTCTTCGTCGGTCGTGATATGCTCCTTGCGCAGATGGTCCGCATCCGTAAAGGCCAATCCCGTCAAGGCACAGAAACAGAACACGTCCCGGATACGGTCGAGCCGGTCGTTGGGCATCGGTTTTCTGAGCAGCGTATCCAATTCCTCTCGGGTCAGCGGAACCTTGACGTTCGTTTTATCCACCTTCATCTTATAGTACCGGAACGGGTTCTTCTCGATCCATTCGTTGCGGATGGCATAGAGGATAAAGTTCTTCAGACAGCACAGCAGGTTGACCGCCCCGTTGTTCCTGCAGTTGTGGGCCGTCTGCATGAAGGTATTCAGTCCGTCGATATACGCATAATCGATCGCATCCAGCGGCAGGTCGTCTTTCCTGTACTGTCCTTTCGTGTATTCAGTCATATAGCGCAGCAGGCGATGGTATTTGTTCGCCGTGAGTTGAGTGATACGTACTCCGACTTCTCTCTGCCGTTTGTCGCAGTATTTCGAAAATTCGGCAAGAAACATCCGCGAATTGCCATTCGGATTTTCAAGGCGCTGTTTGATGGCGAAGCAGTTCGGCTCTTTGCCCTCACGAATCAGCCGGTCGTAGGCCGCAAGGATATTTGCCCGATAACTGGCGATGATATCGTTGATTCGAAGGTCTATCTCGTCTTTGTAAAGCGAACGTTCGAGCCGCTGGTTCCAGCGCTCCGGCTCGATTTGACAGCGGGTGTAGATTTCGGTCGAGAGGCCCGAAGTGGTGATACGGGCATAGACGGGTGCTTTGCCCTTCCTGGAAATTTTGGTCTTCTTGCAGAAGAAAACCACGGAAAATGTCGTTCGGCGCATGGCTGCATGGGTTTGAATGGGTTAAACGTATGCAGCATAGAAATATTGCGACGTAAAACAATGCAAGACAACGCATTATGCGTAATTCGTGACCTGTTTTCGGCCCGAGCAAAACAGGTCACGATTTCGGTCCAAGCAACCTGCTTTTTTATGCTCTCGAATACGTCGTCTAAAAAACGAAAAAACCTTACATATCATTGATACATAAGGTTTTTTGCTTTCTATCGCCTTTTCTTTCAAAGGTCTCGTGAGCGGAAAACGGGATTCGAACCCGCGACCCTCAGCTTGGGAAGCTGATGCTCTACCGACTGAGCTATTTCCGCAATTCGGAGTACAAAGTTACTCCGCTTTTTTGATTTTGCAAATCCCGGGGACGAAAAAACGTGCGCTACCCCACGATTTTTTCCAACGACGCGAGGTTCCGGGGATTCTTCAGCGTTTTGCCTTCGGGTGTGTAGAGATAGGCTATCCGGTCGCCGAAGTGTTTCTCGACCTTGCCGCGGACCACTTTCATCGTACTGTTCACCAGCCCGTTCTGCTCCGTGAAGGCTTCGTCCACGATCGCCAGTCCCGCCGGCAGCCACCGCTCGGGGAACTCCCCGGCGTAGATGCCTCCCGCGCGGTAGCGGTCGATTTCCGCCCCGAGAATTTCCGCTGCGGCAGCGGCCCGGTCTCCCGGCGCCACGCCGCGGTTGTCCAGCTCGCGCCGCAGCGCTTCGCGGTTCGGCACCACGACGGCTCCCGTAAACGGGCTCTGGTTGTTGTGTATCAGAATCTGGTCGATGTAGGGCGATTTGTCCACGATCGCCTCCTCCATTCCCTCGGGGCTGTATTTCTCGCCGTCCGACGAGATCAGCAGGCTCTTGAAACGTCCCAGCACGTAGAGGAAGTCGTCCTCCGAGACATAGCCCATGTCGCCCGTGTGCAGCCAACCGTCGCGCACCGTGTCGGCCGTGGCTTCGGGATTCTTCCAGTACCCGGCCATGACGTTTTCGCCGCGGACGACGATTTCGCCCCGCTGTCCGCGGGGCAGTTCGCGTCCCTGTTCGTCCACGATCTTCAGGTCGAGCGGAATCAGTATCTTGCCCGACGATCCGAACCGATGCCAGTGGTGTTTGGGCGAGTTGGTCGAAATCACGGGCGTCGCCTCCGACAGGCCGTATCCCTGGAACATGGGGATGCCGATGGCGTAGAAGAAGCGTTGCAGTTCCGTGTCGAGCAGCGCGCCGCCGCCGACGAAAAATTCGAGGCAGCCGCCGAACGCCGCGCGGACCTTGCGGAACAGCAGGGCGTCGAACAGCCCCACTGCGGGAGCCAGTGCGATCCGCCAGCCGCGCCCCCGGTCGTATCCGTCCTGATTGTAGATATAGGCCGTGCGGAGCGCCAGCCGGAACAGCCGTTCGGTGAAGGGGCCTTTCGCGCGGATCGAACTCTCGATGTTCTTCCGGAAGTTCTTGGCCAGCGCCGGGACCGACAGCAAAAAGTGCGGCTGCACCTCGCGGATGTTCTGCGGGATGTTCTTGAGCGTCTCCATCGGTGTCGCGCCGATCTGCACCGTGGCCACCGAAGCGCCGCAAGCGATCATGATGTAGAACCCTACCACGTGGGCGAAGCAATGGTCCAGCGGCAGGATGATGAGCGTGCGGTAGTGCGGCGGAATGTCGATGCGCGAGAGCGACTGTTCGACGTTGGCCGTATAGTTGCGGTGCGTCAGCACGACGCCTTTCGGGTCGGCCGTCGTGCCCGACGTATAGGTGATCGTGGCGTAGTCGTCGTTGCGGATCGCCTGTCCGCGCCGCATGAATTCCTCGCGGTTCTTCGCCAGGTAGTCGCGGCCCAGCCGCTTGAGCGTCCCGAAGGCCGTTTCGCCCGCCTCGAGCGGGAGGTGTCCGAAGACGACGATATGCTCGACTCCGGGCAGTTCCTGCCGGATGCGCCGGATTTTGGGCAGTTGGTATTTCGAAACGAACAGCGCCCGGACCTCGGCGTGCCGCAGGCGGAAGAGCAGGTCGTTCGACTCCTCGAGCTTCACCGAGAGCGGCACGCTGACCGCTCCGGCGTAGAAGAGCCCCAGCTCGGAGATGATCCAGGCATTGCTGCCTTCGGCCAGAATGGCCACCTTGTCCTGCGGGCGGATGCCGAGCGAGGCCAGTCCCGCCCCGACCTCGATCGCCTGCTCGCGGGTTTCGGCGTAGGTCGTCGGTTCGAATTTGCGGTGACGCTTCTCGAGCAGGAAGGTCTTGGCTCCGTACTTCGCGACGGAGTCTTCGAACAGGTCGATGATGGTCTTCTTCATGTCTTATTTCTGTGGTAGTATGTTGGGGCCGGTCCGGAGAGCGGGCGCGTCCGTCAGTCCATCTTCAGTACGGCGAGGAAGGCCGACTGCGGCACTTCGACGTTGCCGATCTGGCGCATGCGCTTCTTGCCCTTCTTCTGCTTTTCGAGCAGCTTGCGCTTGCGCGATATGTCGCCTCCGTAACATTTGGCCGTCACGTCCTTGCGCACGGCCTTCACCGTCTCGCGGGCGATGATCTTGGCCCCCACGGCGGCCTGTATGGCGATGTCGAACTGCTGGCGCGGGATCAGTTCCTTAAGTTTCTCGCACATTTTGCGGCCGAAATCGTAGGCGTGGTCCGTGTAGGTGAGCGACGAGAGGGCGTCCACCGGCTCGCCGTTGAGCAGGATGTCCAGTTTGACGAGTTTCGAGAGCTGGAACCCCGTGCGGTGGTAGTCGAACGAGGCGTAGCCTTTCGAGATGCTCTTGAGCTTGTCGTAGAAGTCGAAGACGATCTCCGAGAGAGGCATGTCGAAATTCACTTCCACGCGGTCCTGCGTGATGAATGTCTGGTTCTTCATCACCCCGCGCTTGTCGATGCAGAGCTTGATGACGTTGCCCAGAAACTCCGACTTGGTGATGATCTGCGCCAGGATGTAGGGTTCCTCGATCTTGGCGATCTTCGTCACCTCGGGCAGTCCCGAGGGGTTGTGGACCTCCACCGTATCGCCCTGCGTGGTGGTCACGCGGTACGAGACGTTCGGCACGGTGGTGATCACGTCCATGTCGAATTCGCGGTACAACCGCTCCTGGATGATCTCCATGTGCAGCAGCCCGAGGAATCCGCAGCGGAATCCGAATCCGAGGGCCAGCGAGCTTTCGGGTTCGAACGTCAGCGAGGCGTCGTTGAGCTGCAACTTCTCGAGCGAGGCGCGCAGGTCCTCGTACTGGTCGGCTTCCACGGGGTAGATGCCGGCGAAGACCATCGGCTTCACGTCCTCGAAGCCGGCGATGGCCTCCCGCGAGGGGTTGGCCACCGAGGTGATCGTGTCGCCCACCTTCACGTCCGACGAAGTCTTGATGCCCGAGCAGATATACCCCACGTCTCCGGCCCTGATCTCCTGCCGGGGCTGCATCTTGAGTTTCAGCACGCCGATTTCGTCGGCGTCGTATTCGCTGCCCGTGTTGAAGAACTTCACGTGGTCGCCCTTGCGCAGCGTGCCGTTGAAGACGCGGTAATAGGCGATGATGCCGCGGAAGGGGTTGAACACCGAGTCGAAGATGAGCGCCTGTAACGGGGCGTTTTCGTCGCCTTTCGGGGCGGGGATGCGCGCGACGATGGCTTCGAGCACCTCCTCGACACCCTGCCCCGTCTTGCCCGAGGCCAGGAGAATGTCCTCGTCCTTGCAGCCGATCAGGTCGATCACCTGATCCTTCACCTCGTCGATCATCGCCGAATCCATGTCGATCTTGTTCAGCACGGGGACGATCTCCAGATCGTGCCCGACGGCCAGGTAGAGGTTCGAAATGGTCTGGGCCTGAATGCCCTGCGTGGCGTCCACCACCAGCAGCGCCCCTTCGCACGAGGCGATGGCGCGCGAGACCTCGTACGAGAAATCGACGTGTCCCGGGGTGTCGATCAGGTTGAGCGTGTACGTCTGCCCGTCGCGGGCCGTGTACTCCATCTGGATCGCGTGGCTCTTGATCGTGATGCCCTTTTCGCGTTCGAGGTCCATGTCGTCCAGCACCTGCGACTGCATTTCCCGCTGATTCAGCGTGTTGGTCTTTTCCAGCAGCCGGTCCGCGAGGGTCGATTTGCCGTGGTCGATATGGGCTATGATGCAAAAGTTCCGAATGTTTTTCATGGATTCCGCGTAAAAAATACGGGCAAATATACGAAATATATTTGAATTTCCGGCCTTCGTGCGGCGTCCTCCCGCCTTCCGGTCCGGGAAAGGAAGTCGTCTGGCGTGGGGGCGTCGGTTCCGGCGGGGATATTCCCTCTCCGCCGCGATTCCTGGTTCCGGAATTTGCCTTTTCCGGCTGAAAAATCTATCTTTGCGGCTTTACAAGGTTAAGGTTAAGTCAGTCAATTATGTTAAGCAGGCACATCGCATCCAAGCTCCGGGGCTTCGAGACCCCGTTCTATCTCTACGACACGGCGCTGCTGCGCCAAACCCTCGAAAGCGTCGTTTACGAATCGAACAAATACGGCTACAAGGTCCACTACGCCATCAAGGCCAATTACGACGATCACCTGCTGGCGATCATCCGCGAATACGGGCTGGGCATCGACTGCGCTTCGGGCAACGAGCTGCGCAAGGCCGTCGAGGCGGGTTTCGATCCCCGGGGAATCGTTTACGCCGGCGTGGGCAAGCGTGACAAGGAGCTGCGCTACGCCATCTCGCAGGGTATTCTGGCGATCAACTGCGAGTCGATCGAGGAGCTGGAGGTCGTGGATGCGCTCTCGGCGGAGGCGGGCGCCGTGACCGACGTCGCGCTGCGTATCAACCCGGACATCGACCCCCGCACGAACCACTGCATCGACACGGGACAGGCCGACAGCAAGTTCGGCATTTCGTACGAGGAGGTGCTCGAGCACGCCGCGCGGATCAAGTCCCTGACCCATGTGAACGTCGTCGGCGTCCATCTCCACATCGGTTCGCAGATCCGCGAACTGCATGTCTTCGAGAACATGTGCCGCAAGGTCAATGTGATCGTCCGCAACCTCGAGGGGCTGGGTTTCTCGTTCCGCTTCGTGGACGTGGGCGGCGGCCTGGGCGTCAACTACGACGTACCGGAGAACGAGCCGATCCCCAACTTCGCTTCGCTGTTCTCCATCGTCCACAATCATCTCGACATCGGCGGCAAGGAGGTGCACTTCGAGTTCGGCCGTTCGATCGTGGCCGAATGCGGCGAGCTCATCACGCGCGTGCTGTTCAACAAGACCACCGCTACGGGGCGCAAACTGGCCATCGTGGACGCCTCGATGACCGAGCTGATCCGTCCGGCGCTCTACGGTTCGTACCACAACATCG
>OLVZ01000945.1_pt1 | contig 26646 bp, 25 predicted proteins | sample 1673341 | NCBI WGS metagenome assembly OLVZ01 (sample SAMEA3178944, study PRJEB25190) | human gut metagenome | biome: human gut; feature: human-associated habitat; material: faeces | place: Austria | collected 2013 | reverse complement strand
GGCCGCGAGGACAAGATCGCCCTCATCAGCCGCTACGAGCTCGCGGTGACGCTGCTCTTCAAGCTGCTCATGGGCGAGGAGGAGCCGGACTCCGGCGAGATAAAGTGGGGCGTCTCCACGACGCAGGGCTACATGCCCACGGACTCCAGCGCGTATTTCGAGGGCTGCGAGCTCTCCATCATGGACTGGATGCGCCAGTTCTCCGAGGACAAGCGCGAGAGCTACCTGCGGCAGTTCCTGGGCCGCATGCTCTTCTCCGGCGACGAGGTCTACAAGCCTGTCAGCGTGCGCTGCATGATAAGCAAGCTCATGCTCTCCGGGGCCAGCGTGCTGCTGCTCGACCAGCCGACAAACCACCTCGATCTGGAGAGCATTGCCGCGCTCAACAACGGCCTGTCCGCCTTTGAGCACAACGTCGTCTTCTCCAGCCACGACCACCAGCTCACGCAGACGGTGGCCAACAGGATAATCGAGATAAACGCCGACGGCTCTATCACCGACCGCATGTGCACTTACGACGAGTACATGCACATCGCCGAGCACGAACAGGCCTCCGAATAGAGCAGCAGGCGGGCGCAATGCCCGGCTGCAGGCGAAAATGCCCAGTCTTCCGACTGGGCATTTTTCACGCTTTGCCGTATTGACGGCCGTCAGCCCCGCTTTTTCCTCACCGGTATCCAGACCTCGTAGGCCGTGTCCTGCGGGTCGGGGCTGAAGTACACCTCAACGTCCGGCCCTTCGGCAAACTCATAGCCGGACGTGGCCAGCCACTCCGTTACGATGCGCCTTTCAAGCTCCTGTATGGACCTGCCCGTCCCTGCCCCGGGGAACACGGCCCACATACAGCCCGGAACCGTGTACTCCTCCAGTGTCCCTTCAGCGGCAGCCGAGGACGAAACCGCTATATAGTAACACCACTCCTCGCCGTCCAGGCAGGCGCTTACGCCGAGCACGCCCTGCGGCTGCCCGTCCATGAGCGCGATGATTTTTTCAATGGTGCCGTCCTGAACGGCGCCCTGCCACATTTGCGGCACCTCCAGGAAGTTCTGCTCGATCTCTCTGCTCAGCGGATACGACCGCCCGACTATGCGGAAAGCCCCCCGCGTCTCGATCCGGTAGTTCAATTCCTCGACCCCCCTGACCGTCAGTTTGAATCTCAGCGGCGGAAAAGACTTCACGCCCGCCCCCTCGCTCCTGAGCGCAGACGGGGCGACGCCGTGTACGCTTTGGAACGCCCTGTTGAACGCCGTCGGCGACGAGTAGCCGTACTTGAGCCCGACGTCTATCACCCTCTCGCCGCTTTGTAGGTCCACGGCGGCCAGAGACATCCGGCGCCGCCGGATGTACTCCGAGAGCGGCACCCCCGCTATGTAGGCGAACATCCGCTGAAAGTGATACGTCGAGCACAGCGCTATCCTCGCGAGCGCCCCGTAGTCTATGTCCTCGGTGAGGTGCTCCTCTATGTAGTCGATGACTTCGTTGAAGCGTTCCGTCCAGTCCATGTCTCTTCCTCCTGTGGGGACTATGATACACCCTGCGCCCGGGCCGCGCCTCGCTTTTTGTGCACGAAACGGAGAAACGGCACAGCCTCGGCTGTGCCGTTTTCCTTTTCCGCTCAGGCGGGCTTATTCCTTGAAGTACACGAACCCCGTTGTCGGGATAGCCGAGGGTCCAGGCCTTGGCGCCGCAGTTGGGGCAGGTCTTGCCGGCGGCGTTGAGCTCGTCTATGTAGGCCTCGGCGCGCATGACGTACATGTTCGTCTTCTGCATCCTGCCGCACTTGCCGCAGAACACGATGTAGTTGGCATAGCTGTCGAACACGCCGCGTTTCCGGTCCGCGAGCTCGGCCTCGGTCAGGGGGCGCGGTTTGATGTTGTCGTTTACTATCATGTTCCGCCTCCTATATGACGTGCTCCGGCTTCTTCTTGTCGTAGTGCTTGTTCAGGAAGGGCAGCACCACGCTGCGCATCAGTTTCATGTCCAGATTGAAAATGTACACCGTGAACAGCAGCGCCACGACCGCGAAAAGCGCCGCGAGTATCTTCCATATGACCTTCATAGCTTCCCCTCCTTACCAGCCCTCGGAGTCGTCGAAGTCGACGAGCGAGGGGTCCACCGGCTCCTCGTGGAGCACCGTTGTCATGTAGTCGTTGACGACCTTTCTCGCCTCCGCCGTCGGCACCGTCCGGCAGTCCATCAGCGCGTGCGGCATCCACATGATGTGGAACTCGGGGTGCTTGCGGAACTCCTCCTCAAGCAGGCCCTGGCAGCCGGCCATGCCCTTGCAGCCGATGTCGTCGTACATGACTATCATGTCGCAGTTGAACTTCGCCGCGGTCTCGAACATCATCAGGATGTGGCGGTTGCCGCCGACCGTGTGCGTGCGCATCGGCGTGCGCGCGTGCAGGTCGGCAAGGTCGCTCATCATCTCGTCGCGGTTTTCGGTGTCCACGATGTTGTGGCCCGTGAGCGAGTCCATGTTGATGACCGTCATGATGCCCCAGCAGTTATACAGCCACTGGACGCCGTGGGCGTAGTAGGTCGAGCCGCATGACCATGCAAGCGCACGGTGACGCGCAAGCGGGAACGGGTGGATGTTCTTGCGCACGCACTTTTCAAATACCTTATTTATCTTTTTGTTGGCCTTCTTGAAATATTTCGTTCCGCCCTGCTGATAAAAATAAATGCGGAACAGGCCCTGGACTACGGAGTTGAGCGCGCCGTTATCGCTCTTTGCGTAGATATCCCAGCGGTTGAGTGAGCCGCGGTTGAATTCGTTGGTGTCCTCAACATGCTCGATAAACGTATCCCAGTTAAACGGAACGCCAAACTGCTGCTCGAGAAATTCGATGGCTGAGTAAACCTCGTGAACGCCAAGCTCCTTGGTCGTGGGATCATCGTACATAAGAGGCGTTGTGAACGGATGAACCGCTTTTTTGCCGTCGTTTGACAGCGCGCGCCACATCGCTGTGTTATCCATCATGTTAGCGTCGCAGGGGTTATTGGTCGTCAGCCAGCAGTTGCCGATATCGGGGTATTCCCTGTCGACCGCAACGCCGACCTCGACAAGAGGCAGAGTGCACATATCGCCCGGAATGCCGCAGGCGACGGCCTGATCGACATAGTAGCAGCCGAGCTGCTTGCGCATAAGCGGCAGCATGAATGCCGCGTGCTGCTGCATATTGATCGCATAATGTCCGGGGAAGCCGAAAATTATATGCTTTGGCAGAGTGTAGTCAAACGCAACGGTGACATCCGACCACTTGGTCTCGCCGAGCTTTCTGTCCGCGCGCAGGCTCTTCCAGAGCGTATCGGTCGAGTCGGAGATCATGCAGTCGAGCGCATAAAGGTCTGCTCTGAGCGCTTCGCCGCGGTCGCCTTCGATCCACTTATCTACCATCATGGGAGCTGCAAGATATGCCGACAGCCAACGGTATTTCCAAAAAGCCTTTGCGATGCGCACGGGATCGTGCATGACGAATATCGCCATTTTGACCCATGTGCACAGCCATTTATAAAACGCAAATGCAGTGTCCTTGACTCCGCGCCACTCGCGGCGAGCGTAAAAGTTTGTGCCTTCGATGTATCTCTGGCCTATGTAATGGCAGGGCTCGTCGCCTTTGAGAAAGTGCTCAAGGGTGCCGTACTGCTCTTTGATGCTGATTTTTCTTTTCCACATAGCTGTTCCCCTCCTCGATCATGCGTTAGCCTGGAGCTTTTTGATCTCAAGCGATTCGACGAACGCCTGGAATCTCGTGCGGAGCTGGCCGGTCGCGGCGTTTGCGTAGTCGCGCTCTATCTGGCAGGTGGGTATTGCCGACGGAACATTAAGTCCCTCGGCCAGCCACTTTGCGGCGATGGCGCGCTCATAGCCCCAGTATTCGCAGAACTTCATGTTCTGAAGGATTATGCCGTCGGCCTTGTATTCCTTCGCAATGTCGTACAGATACTGCTTGCGCGCGATGATATTTTCCGTGCCCATCGAGCGTGGACACTCGTTTATCTTCATGTAATGCTCTGCAAGCGCGTCAAGCGGATGCTGTCCGGGCTGCACGGCTATCTCTTCCCTGCCGGGCAGCGAGCCGAAGCAGTAGCGGTCGGCTACGACACGCGCGCCGCACATCTCGACAAGCTTTGTAAACTCCGGATCGTCGATCTCGCTTCCGACAAGCATGACCTTTGCCCTGTAATCGGGCTTTTCGTCCGGCTCGCGGGTCTTTAGCTCCTCGGCCGTCTCGCGCAGCTTATCAACGATAAGATATTTCGGGCACACGAGCGTGACGAGCTGAATAACATGGAATTCATAGCCTGTGATCGTCGGGTTATCGAGTTTTCGATAGCTTCCGATCTCGGTGATGAGGCGGCATATCTCATTATGGCGTTCAATCGCGTCCATGAGCTTATCCTCGGAATAGTCAACGCCGTAGGTCTCCTTCATGGGCGTGAGTATCTTTTTCTCGATCTGGCGGCAAAAATATCCGGCATACCAGTCGCCCTTCTTTATCGGCATGTCGATGCAGGCGGTAAAGAATTTTTCGTTCGGAATGAGCTTGCAGTATTCGAAATACTGCTCCATGCGGTTCATCGTGGTGCAGCATTCCTGACCTATGAGAGCGGAAATGAAATTGTATCCGCCTTCAAACGCACGCTCAAGTATGCTCTTGGAATAAGGGCAGGAGCGATTCGTCATATAATAGGTCGCAAGGTCCGGATTAGTACATCCCGGAGCGCGCAGTCTTACGCCGAAGCAGCCCTCAATATCGAGCAGCGGCTCTGGTATGTAAGAACAGTTGTAGGCAAGTGCAAGCTTGCCCTCTGAACACGCCTGCTTTACAAGCGCGTTGTTCGCCTCCTGAAGGAGACTTTCAAAATAGATCAGATGCTTCAGGTCTCTCATTATGTTCCCCCGTTTCATATGACTGCGACAAATATGCACACGCAGCCCAGATGTTATTATTTTATCACTCGCAACGTCAAACTTCAATTTATTTGTACATTTTCGCCATATCGTATAATATCGACGCTATTTTTTGTGCAGTTTAACAACAGTATATGTAAAATGCACTAATTTTTTTTACATCGTTGTGAATTATGCCCCGGAGAAAAAATACAGGAGCCTGCACCTGTGCAGGCTCCTGTATTTTTTGATTACTTAGTTACCCTCGCAGCTCGGCAACTGTGTCGGAAACGATGCGGATAATTCTCTCTGCCTCGTCTGATGTGTTATACTTCCCGAGGCTCAGTCTTAGTGATCCGTGAGCCAGCTTATAAGGCAGACCAAGTGCAAGCAGAACATGGCTCGGATCAACGGAGCCGGACGCGCATGCAGAACCGCTCGAAGCTGCAAGGCCTTTCAGATCCAGTTCGAATATGAGCGATTGCCCGTCAATTCCGTCAAAGGACATGTTCAGTGTGCCCGGCAGACGCGGCGCTGCGCCGCCGTTTACCTGCGCTCCGGGTATCTTCATAAGCCCGGACTGAATCTCATCTCGCATTGCGCAAAGCCGCTCGGCTTTTTCGTCTCTTTCGCTCATTGCCTCGGCAAAAGCCGCCGCCGCACCGACTATGCCGGCAACGTTCTCCGTTCCGGCTCGGTGGCCGCGCTCCTGTTCGCCGCCGTCAATGTACGTTTCCGGCACGCAGCCGCGCCGGGCATACATAACGCCGACGCCCTTCGGGCCGTGAAACTTATGCGCGGATATAGACAGAAGGTCAATGTTCATTGCCTTTACGTCTATCGGCAGTATGCCGGCCGCCTGCACGGCGTCGCAGTGAAACAGCACTCCTGCCGAGCGGCATATGCTTCCTATCTCTTCAACCGGCTGTATGGTACCCAACTCGTTATTTGCAAACATCACCGATACCAGCGCCGTATCCGGCCGTATGGCCGCAGTGATCTCCTCCGCGCGTACAATACCGTTTTTGTCTGCGCTTACACATGTCACCTCAAAGCCCTCGCGCTCGAGAGCTTTAGCGCTGTGCAAAACGGCGTGGTGCTCGATATTATCCGTGACTATATGCTTTTTCCCGCTCCCGGCAAGTCGGTGAGCAGTGCCCTTTATCGCCCAGTTATCGCTCTCGGTTCCGCCGGACGTAAAATATATCTCGGCCGGGAGCGCGTTTATGCCCTTTGCGAAAACGCCGCGCGCGTTTTCCACTGCCTTATGCGCACTGCGTCCGAGCTTATACAGGGTCGATGCATTGCCGTATTCCGCGAGCATATAAGGCTTCATTGCTTCAAACGCCGCATCGGACAAACAGGTCGTTGCCGCGTTGTCGGCATAGATATAGGCCATATCAGTTCTCCGCTCCGTCCTCAACGAGGACCTTCATCGTACCGCCGCAGACCATGCCGTCGGACTCTGCGACCTCGCCGGTGAGGTCAATGTCAACGACCATGTAGCGTCCTGTTCCGATTATGTCAACCGCGTCGCGGATAACCGCGCCCTCGCTGCATCCGCCGCCTATGCTGCCGGTAACCTCGCCGCGCGGACTTACGGCCATTTTTGCCCCGGCCTCGCGCGGAGTTGAGCCTTTAGTCTCGATAACCGTGACAATCGCTTTGGGATCGTGGTTTTCGGCAAGATATTTTATGACCGAAAGCTCGACATCGGAATCATTGCAGCAGCGTACTCCGTCCCTGCTGTGCTCCGGCAGACGCTTATAGGCAACAAGCTCTGCAAGGATGGATATTGCGATCTCGCCCGGAGTTACCGCGCCGATATCAAGTCCTATAGGTGTGCTTATTCTGTCCATATACTCCTTCGGGCAGCCTTCTTCCAGAAGCATGTCCAAAAGGCCTTTAACGCGCCTGCGCGAACCGATGAGTCCGAGATACGCAGGCTGGGTGCCCTTGAATATCTCGCGCAGGCAGTCGGCATCGTGGGTATGGCCGCGCGTTATGATAACGATATAGTCGTAGGAGGTAATTTTGAGCTGCCTTATGCAGTTTTCAAAGCTGTCGCACAGCACCTGTGCAGCATCGGGGAAGCGTCCCTCATTTGCAAACGAAGGCCTGTCATCGCACACATACACTTCAAATCCACTTTTTGCCGCAAACTCACACACCGGCAGCGCAATGTGGCCGGCTCCGAGCACAACAAGGCGCTCGGGAGGCGAGAACGGCTCGCCGGCGACACTGTGTCCGTCAGCACTTTCTTCAAACGTGACGTCGGCAAAGCAGCGGCCGCGCAGATCCGTCTGCGGTGCAAACGGCGCAAGCGTTTTCTTTAGGCTTTCCGCCATTATGCCCTCGGAGCCTGTAAACTCCGTTTTCAGCGTAAGTGCCTCGTTGTTTTCGACTCTTTTCAGAATTTCTGCATAGATGTTATTCATCGCAGCTCCTCCTCAGTATAGTAATAGTATATTTGCCGGGGCGATGCCGAGCTCTGCCGGGAAGCTCTGCGGTCGCTTATCCTTGCTGAGTCTCCACCATACGCCCTGCGCATCCGCGGCTGCGGTGCGCGGTCTGAACTCTATTATCCACTCAAACGGTTCTTCCATCTCCTCGATGTACTCAATGGCAAATCGATTTGTCGGGGCCGTGGGGTTAAAATAGTGCGCGCGTATGCCTATTGCTTTGACATTATCCCCCACGCTCTGCGCAGTCGTCAGCGTCACGCCCCATTCGGGGATGTACACCTCGTGCTCGCCGCGCTTTTCGGCGGAGGCTATGTTCTTGCAGCCTGTGAGTATCGCTGCCGGAATGCTGCCGGGATCTGCAAACAGTGCCTTGGTCTTGTTCTTTGTAAGGAGCTTTCCGCTGTCCATAACAGCGATCTCGCGGCTCATGTTATATGCCTCGTCGCGGCTGTGCGTCACCATGATTACCTCGCGCCCAAACTTTGCGAGCACATCGCGCATTTCGACCATTAGCTTATCGCGCAAATGCGCATCAAGCGCCGAAAACGGCTCGTCAAGCAGCAGAAGCTTCGGATCGCTGACCATTATTCTCGCAAGCGCCGTGCGCTGCGCCTGACCTCCGGAAAGCTGCGCCGGACGGTGGTTTTCAAGTCCTTCGAGCTGGAACATGCTCACATATTTATTAAGCGTTGCTTCCTTTTCTGCCTTATCTTTTATATGCCGCATGCCGCACAGTATGTTCTGCCGCACTGTCATGTTCGGAAACAGAGCATAGTTCTGGAACATGTATCCCACGCGGCGCTTCTGCGGCGGAAGATTTATGCCCTTTTTGCTGTCGAACAAAACGGTTCCGTCAAGCTCGATGCGCCCTTCATCCGGCTTTTCGATTCCGGCTATGCATTTGAGCGTCATGCTCTTGCCGCAGCCCGATGCGCCCAGCAGACATGTTACGCCGTTTTCCGCTTCAAATTTCGTCTCAAGCTCGAATGAGCCGAGTTTTTTCTTTATATCTACTGTCAGGCTCATCTCTTCACTATCCTTTTCTGTCGGCTTTCGAGGAGGTTAACCGAAAGCAGCACAACCGTGCTTATGGCGAGGTTTATCATGACCCAAAACAGCGCGCCGGCGTCATCGTTAGTGCGCCAGAGCTGATACACCGTTGTGGATATCGTCGCCGTTTTGCCGGGGGTAAAGCCGATGAGCATGCTCGTTGCGCCGTACTCGCCCAGTGCTCGCGCAAATGCAAGGACGGTGCCTGCCAGTATGCCCTGGCGGCAGGCCGGCATGCGGATGCGCCAGAATATATATGTGTTGCTCAAACCGAGCGTCTGCCCGGACTGTGCAAGCGAGGGGTCAAAGCTCTCGAACGCGCCGCGCGCCGTGCGGTACATCAGCGGAAACGCAACTACAGCCGCCGCGAGTATGCCGCCGTACCACGTCATAACGAATTTAATTCCGAACTGCATGAGGAATATGCCGACAGGCCGCTTCGTTCCGAAAACGAGCAGAAGAAGATAGCCGCACACCGTCGGCGGAAGCACCATCGGCAATGTGAGGATAACGTCCAGCACACCCTTTATGGTTCGCGGCAGCTTTGCGGCATAATACGCAAAGAAAATGCCCGTGAAAAATACTATTACACAGCTTATTCCCGCAATTCTCAGCGAGTTTATAAGCGGATACCAATCAATGTTCATACCTTTTATATACCTCGAATTGGCAGCACATTAGATGCGCTGCCAATTCTGCTTGCAACTTATGCTACGCTGGAGAAGCCGACATTTTCAAATACCTTCATTGCGGCATCGCTCTGGAGGTACTCAAGGAATGCCTTTGCGGCATCTGCGTGCTTTGCGTTCTTCATGACGGCAGCAGGATAGATTACCTGGCCGCACATATCCTTGGTTGCGCTGTCAACAACGGTGAGGCCTGCGGAGAACGCATCGGTACAGTATACTATGCCGCAGTCAACGCTGCCCTCGGCAACCTGCGTGGTGACTTCCTTGACGTTGGTGCCGTAGGTAATGGTACCTGCGTTTGCAAGAGCGGTCTCGTCAAGCTTATAGTAGGAAAGGATCTTCTGAGTGTACTGGCCAACGGGAACGTCGCTGTTGCCCATTGCCATAAGTACGCTGCCGTCGGCAAGCTTTGCGGTAAGGTCGTCAAAGCCCTTGATGCCCTTGGGATTGCCTTCGGGAACAACAAGAACTACCTTGTTCTCAAGAAGATTTACGCGGCTGTCCGATGCGACAAAGTCAAGACCTTCGGTGTTGACTTCCTTGTCGGCGGTGATGTCAAGCTGGTTCATCTGCTTCTGGCCTGCGGAAATGAACAGGTCACAGTCTGCGCCTTCCTGGATCTGAGTCTTGAGGGTGCCGGACGAGTCGAAGTTGAATGTCAGGGTGACGTTGTGATCCTTCTCGTAGGTCTCTTTGATCTGGTTGAGGGTCTCGGTCATGGATGCTGCCGCAAACACTACGACCTCTTCGCGTGCTTCCGGCTCTTCGCTTGCCTTCGGCTCATCATTGGAGCTGCAGGCGGCAAGGGCAAAAACCATTGCCAATGCCAGTAACAGGGACAGTAGCTTCTTTGCTTTCATTTTGTTTTCTCTTATTTCAGAAAAATATTTATATAATCGCGACTTAACGCGGCTATATACAGTAAATCGGCTTATCTCTTTACTTTCTTGCGCAGTCGTGGACCTCGTTCCTCAGCAGTCCCATTGCGTGAGGGATAGTGTCCATGAATACGTCCATGTTCTCCATGCAGGCTCTCGGGCTGCCGGGGAGGTTAATGATGAGTGTTTTTCCTCGGATTACCGACGCTGCACGCGAGATCATTGCATGCGGAGTTATTTTCAGCGATGCTGCACGCATTGCCTCTGCTATGCCGGGAACGTTTCTGTCGGCAACGGCGAGCGTTGCCTCCGGCGTTGTATCTCTCGGCGAGCAGCCGGTTCCGCCGGTCGTGAGTATAAGGTCTAACTGGCGCTGATCGCACAGGCGCATAAGCTCCTGCTTCAAAACGCGCTCGTCATCCGGGATGACCAACTCTTCAACGACATCATAGCCGGAGTCGGCAAGGCGCTTGGCTATTGCCGGGCCGCTTTCGTCCTTGCGCTGACCGGCAGAGCCCTTGTCGCTGAGCGTTATTATCGCCGTCTGCCAGGGGAAACGACCCTCGCGCTTTTCGATGACCATCTCGTCGCCGACGGTGATCGTGCCCGGCTCTATTACCCGGGCAAACACACCCTCGCGCGGCATGATGCAGTCGCCCATCTTCTTATATATCTCGCAGTGACTGTGGCACTGTTTGCCTATCTGCGTCATCTCGAGCAGCACGTCGCCGCATCTGAGCAGAGTTCCGACAGGCAGCGAGCGAAAATCAAAGCCCTCGACCACGAGGTTTTCGCCAAACGCGCCGGGGATAACGTTTGCTCCCTTTTCGTTGAACGCCGCGATTTTATCGGCGCTCAGCAGGCTTATCTGCCTGTGCCATTTACCGGCGTGTGCATCGCCGTCAATGCCCCATTCGGTGGTAAAGTGTGCGCTTTTTACGTCGCTTTTTTGCAGTCCCTTGCGTTCGCTTGTGCACACCGCAATTACTTTTCCCATGTTTATCCTCCTATCTGACTCATTATGTGATGTTCGGTTATCTGTGCGCCGTCATCAAAGCAGTGCGCTCTCGGCTTTTGGTATACCGCTCGCTCGAGAGCCGACTTCAGCTCCTCATCCTTGCAGCCGGAGCGTATGAGCGCGCGCAGATCCGTCGTGTCCGAGTAGCACAGGCAGGGCTTCAGCATGCCGGTGCTCGTTAGTCTCACTCTGTTGCACTCGGAGCAGAACTTGTGGCTGACAGCGTCTATAAAGCCGATCCTGCCCTTTAAGCCGCTGCTTTTATAATAATGTGCAGGGCCGTTGCCGCGCTTTTCGTCGGTTTCGGCAAGGTCGGGCCAGCTTTCGCGCAGAACGGCGAGAATATCGTCGGGCGAAACGCGCTTCATGGTCGTGCCGAAGCCTATTGGCATAAGCTCGATAAAGCGAACGTCAACGGACAGTCTTTCGGCTATGCCGGCAAGCTCAGGAGCATCATTTTCGGTCTGCTCGAGCAGCACGGCGTTTACCTTGGTTTTGATCCCCATTGCACTGCACTTTTCCAGAACTTCAAGTAGCTTTTGGGTGCCGTTTCCCTTATACCCCGTTATCTCGCCGTAACGGGCGCTGTCCAAGGTGTCGGCGCTTATGTTAATTCCGTCAATGCCGGCATCGTAAAGTGCCGGAAGCTTATCGGCAAGCAGCAGGCCGTTTGTCGTGAGCGTTACCTGACTGACGCCCTCGGTGTTTTTAAGGTGCTCGATAAACTCCGTGCAGCCTTCGCGCACGAGCGGCTCGCCGCCGGTAATTTTAAATTTGCTTATTCCGAGCCGTGCCGCCGCGCGGCATATGCGCAGTATCTCTTCATACCGCAGCACGTCGCAGTGGCTTACAGACTCCACCGCCTCCGGCATACAGTACCTGCACCGCAGATTGCAGCGGTCGGTTATGGAAATGCGCATATAATCTATCGTGCGCCCGTATTGGTCGAGCATGCTTTATACTCCTTTTCCGAACCCACAGTTGGGGAAATGGCAGACAGGGCAGTTAAGGCACAAACCGCCGTTGCCCAGTCCCGACAGCCACTTTGCCGTCACAGGCGTATCCGTTACGAGATACGGCAGAACGAGGTCAAATATCGTCCTTTTTGCATACATTACGCAGCCGGGCAGACCACAGATTGGACGGCCGTCGGGGTAGTATGACACAAGGAACATTGCGCCCGGCAGCACCGGCGCACCGTAGGAGACGATCTTAGCTCCCGTATTTTTAATTGCCAGCGGCGTTTTATCGTCGGGGTCAACGCTCATGCCGCCCGAGCAGAATACCATCTCACAGCCGTCATTGAGCATCTTCTTTATGGCCGCAGTAATTTTCTCGTGATCATCATTTAAAACAACGTGCTCTGCCATCTCACAGCCGAGCTCTGCAAGCTTTGCCTCAACAACAGGCGTGAAGGTATCCTGTATGCGGCCGTAAACACCTCATTGCCGGTGGTGACAAGGCCGTATTTTCTCGGCCTTACGGGCACAAGGCGAATGATCGGCTCACTGCCGGCAAGCTTTTTGGCCTGCTCCATGCGCTCTTTGGCTATGACAAGCGGTATTACCCTTGTTCCGCACAGCTTATCGCCCTTTTTGACCATGAAGCCCGAAGGACGGGCAGCAATCATCATATCGCCGAGGGCATTTATGGCGTGCAGGCGCTCGAGATCTATGAGCAGAAGTCCGTCGGTATCGGCGATCAGCTCGATCTTTCCCTCTTTGGGCGCTGTGGCATGCATGTTCTCGCTTTGGCATATGCCACGCAGGATATCCGCTGCCTCGTCCTCGTGGAGCATATTCTCGTCCTTTTCCCAGACGTAAATATTATCCTTGCCGACGCTCAGGAGCACGGGAATATCCTCCTGAGTTATGATGTGGCCCTTGCGGAACACCGCGTCCTTGGTAACGCCTTTGATGATCTGAGTAATATCGTGGCACAAAACCTGTCCCACTGCGTCTTCGGTTTTTATCAGTTTCACAGCTGTCCCTCCAAATGATATCTTTCAACTATGCCCCTTACCGCCGCATAGCGTTGACTCCATTTTTTAAGCGCTTCTTCATCCTTGCATTTTGCCCTCGAGCGCGCAAAGCGCTCGTCGATCGTTACGCGCTGCGCGCCGGAATAGAGCTTGTCGCTCAGATACAGCAGATCAGTCTCGGTCGAAGCGCGCCGCGGAAGATCGTGGTGCCCGGCGACTATGCTTGCAAGTGCAGGATAGGCGTCCATTGTTAGTATGTGCGCCGCGCTTTCCGGATGGCTTTTCCCATCGGCACGGCACATATCGTGCAGCAGGCATGCAGCGCGCAGCAGCTCCCGGTTGCAGCTAATTTCGCCCTGCTCGACTATGCGTTCGGCTCCGTGCGCTACCGCGCGGCAATGCGCGATGACCTCTTCGGGAGTTTTGCAGCGGCGATAGTATTCTTCGATCTCGTCGTCGTCTGGCGTGAGCACCGCGCGCGTGCCGGCGATGGCCCGGTTTATCGTATTTCCGTCGCACATGAGCGAGGCTATGCTCGCGCAAGGCACGGGGATTGAGAACATATCCTCGTCGTGGCCGCCGTAATGGTGCAGCCAGCCGCGTATCACTCCGCTGTGTGATACTATGGCGATATTACCGTCGTTTGACTCCATAATATCTTGCAGCGCATCGTCAAAGCGTTCGGATGCGCGAAGGAAGCTCTCGCCTCCCGGCGGTGCGACGCTGCTCATGTTCTCGCCTCTGGCTTCGTACAGCTCAGGCCAGCGCTCGCGTATCTCGGCAAAGCTCAGGCCTTCCCAGCGCCCTACCGACACCTCGCGCAGCGCCTCGTCGGCGATGATCTCGATCTTTCCGCCGGACATCAGCTCGGCGGTTTTAACGCATCTCTCGCTCGGGCTTGCTGCGATCAGGCTTATTCCCCTCTCCTGCGCCCAGCTTCTCAGCTGACGAGCCTGCTTTTCGCCTCTGGCGCTCAGGGGATATTCGGTGCTGCTGTAGCAGCGTTTTTCGTTTCCCGGCACCTGTATCTCACCGTGCCGAATAAGGTATATATATCTCATGGCTTTTCTTATATGGGCTTGCGCAAAACTGCGCTGCCGTGCATATCGCACACAGGCATCGGAACGATGCGGTTTTCATAGCAGAAGTCATCGACCGCTCTGCGCACTCCGCGAAACTGCGTGCTGTTATAGTCGTGTATCATGATCGCGCCTCCGGCGGACAGTCTGTTCCAAAATAAGGGCAGCGCAGCCGCAGTGGGTGCATATAGATCCGCGTCGATCGAAACGAACGCAAAGCGCAGATCTTCGCAGCCTTTGAACGTATCCGGGAAAAATCCCTTGTGGAACACGGCCTTTTCGCGGAAAAACAAGCGCTTGTCAACGCTGTCCTTGGCCGTGTCGCCGAAATCGCCGGCTTTGGCTCCGGAATAGGAGTTTTCGCGCTCGGCTGCAATGTCGCGCTCGTCAAAGCCGTCAAAGGTATCAAAAAGGTGGAGCCGCCGCTCTTTGAAAGCGAGGTTTAAAAGCACAGCGAAATCGCCGCGGTAAACGCCGAGCTCGGCGACGTCACCCGGCACATCCGCAGCATTTATCTGCTCGGCGATAAGGCGCATCGTAGCTGTGCGCGCGTCAAAAATTTTAAGGCTTGCAGGCGTTATTATCTCGCCGTTAAAGCCGATATCCTCAAGCTGCCGGCGCATCTGCGCCTCGCGCTCGGGATCGAGCACACACAAGCAGAACGTGTCCGGCGCGCTGATAAGGCTATTCTCGGGAGAAGTCACCGGAATACCGGCAAGCTCAGTCTCCCATTTTTCCGGGGAATTATCCGCAGCGCAGACGATCATATAATCGGGGCCGAGCAATCTTGCAGTCATTGCTCCGACCTGCCCTGCGCCGAAAAGAACCACTTTTTTCATTGCTCATCCTCCGCATTCAAGAATTGCGCGCTCGGCGGTTTGCCTCGTCATTGTATTCCTCGGCCATTTCCTCGACCGTTTTTATGAAAAGCGGCAGCGCCGGATTCTGATTCTTCGACGAATACAGCCAGGCCGATTCAAACGTCAGCGGCACTTCGAGCCTGATAAAGCGGAAGTTTTCCGTGTTCATCTGCTCTTTTTCGGAGGTGGGCACGATATTGCCGCCCATGTTTGCTGCGACCATGAAGGTCGCAACGTCCTGCTCCGGGACATAGATAACGTGCTCGGGCTCGATTCCGGCATCGCGGAAATAGTTAAGATAGAGCTTTGTGATGTAATCCTCTACCTTGGGGATGCCTCCCCAGAACGTGACATACTCGGAAAGCTCCTTCCTGCCAACGCTCTTTTTCGATGCAAGCGGATGCTCTCTGTGGACCATAAGGCAATGGTCGTTGCAGATAGAGCCTGCCTTGCGTATCTTATTGTTAAGCACATAATACTGAGGGATATCGAAAACAAGATCAATATCTCCGCTGCTTAGTTCCTCATACTTTTTATCGCGCTCGACCTGACGCGGAATCACCTGAATATCGGGATGCGCGGCATTGAATCTGCGTATTGCCGCGGCCTTATACGAGGTCTGCATGAGACCCTCAATGCCTATGGTGATGAAAAGACGTTTGCCCTTATGGGTTGAAACGGCGCGGTCGAGAGCATCGTCAAATCCCGTGAGGAGCTTAATGCAATCGACGTAAAAGCTCTGACCTGCGTCGGTGAAGGACACCTTCCTTGTGCTTCTCTCGAAAAGCGGAAAGCCCAGCTCATCTTCAAGAGCTTTTATCTGCATGCTGATCGCAGACTGAGCCACGCCACACTCTTCGGCCGCCTTTGTAAAGCTCATATTTCGCGCAACGGCGCAGAATATCTCAATTCGGTCAAGCTTCATTGTAACCTCCTGAGCATTAATTATATAATGCTATAATTATACATGGATTAATACGAAAAGTAAATAAGATTTGACAAAAAAATATCTTATAAACTTTCTGTGAAAGGGTCAGAGTCGAAGGACAGTGACCCTTTTTTGTCGTTTTATTTGAGAAAAACCTTTGCGTCAACGGGGCGAACGGGGGCGCGCTTTGTATCCGGGAGCAGCTCGCTTACGGGGATACCGGTCTTTTCGGAAATGATCTGTGCGACAAGGTGCTCGCAGTATTTGCCCTGACAGCTTCCCATGCCGCTTCCGACACGCTTTTTAACGCCCGTGACGGAAATCGCACCGTCCTCGATGGCCTTGACGATCTCGCCGTAGGTTATCTCCTGGCAATGGTATCGGTGAGAATGGGCACGCCTGCCGTGCGAATCTTTTCGGCATGCACGCCATATCCGCCGATGTGATCGTCACGCTCGACAACGGCAAGCACCTCTGCTCCTGCCTGGAGCATCTGGTATGCAACGATAAGACCGACGTTTCCGCTGCCTACAACGACCATGCGCTTGCCGGGGAGCACGCGGTGGATATTTGTCATGGTCTGCGCAGCGCCGGAGAGCATTACGCCGGGCAGAGTTGAGCCGGGGAAAGCCGTTGTGTTTTCAATGCCGCCTGCGGCAACGATGACCTTTTTTGCCTTGACGATGAAGTTATCGCCGTCGCGGACAATGCCGACGCCTTCCTTGAAGATGCCATAAGCGACGGTGTTGAGCCAGAACTCAACGCCAAGCTCTTTTGCTTTCTGCTCAAGCTTGCGCGCTATCTCAAAGCCGCGCATGCCGGCATGGTTGTCGGCCGCGCCGAAGAATTTGTGGATCTGCTTATACAGCTGGCCGCCGATGGTGTCGTGCTCATCGGCAACGGTGACCTTCGCGCCTGCCTTTGCCGCCTCGATGGCAGCGGAGATGCCGGCAGGGCCTGCACCGATTATAAGTATTTCGCGTTCAAGTTCTTTCACGTTAATACCTCCTCATGCCAGACCGTGCTGAACCTGCACCCTCATGCCGTCCTTAACGTGAGTCGAGCAGGTTTTCACATCGGGAACTCCGTCTACGATCATGCGGCAGGAACCGCAGCGTCCCTGGCCGCAGAAAATGCCTCTGGGCTTGTTCATCTTCTCGGTGACATACAGCGTGCGGATGCCTGCATTGGCCAGAGCGATGGCGATAGGCTCGCCCTCGTTTGCCTCGATGGGAGTACCCTCGTAGTATATGGTGACTTTCTTTTTCGGTTCATCCGCTCCGAGGATGGGATGATCCGTAATTCTCATGGATTGACTCATTTAGACCATTCCTTTCCGTGTTCAGACTTTCTCAACTCTGTCGGGCGAGAAGCGAGAGATGTCGCAGTGCTTGGTGTGGCCGTCGATCAGCAGCTCGGCGATAGCTTCGCCGGTTGCAGGCGAAAGTGCAATGCCCTCGCCGCCGTGGCCGCAGCATTCGCAGAAGCCGGGAACGCCGCTTACAAGGCCGATGTACGGGTCTCCGTCGGGAGTGCCGGGGCGCACGCCTGCATAGGTGCGCATGATGCGCAGGGTTCCGAGCTTGGGGATAAACTTGCACGCGGTCTGAATGAGCAGCTCAATGACCTCGGGAATGACGCCGTTATCAAGGCCGGAGTTCATTTCGCGGGTGCCGTGGATTATGCACGCGCCGGTAGAGGTCTGCTCGACGGAGAAGCCGAGGTTATATTTTATAGCCGCTGCCGGAAACAGTTCGGGGTGCTGAACTATCGTCTGATACTGCGCGCTGCTGATCGTTGTGTTGCAGAAGTGCTTAACAGGCTCGGTTATCGCAAACTCGCCTCTGATGGGATGTATGGGAGCGGTTGAACCTGCCATTGCGGAGACCTTCTCCGACCATACACCGGTGCAGTTGATCGTCGTTCCGGCATACCAGCACTCGCCCTTTGCCTTTGCACCGATAACGCGAGCGCCCTCATGCAATATCTCCGTTACCTCTGCGCCGTTAACGAACTTTGCGCCGTGCTTAACGGCTGCGTTGCGGTAGGCAAGAGCAAACTTTATGGGGTTGAGATAGTGCACTCTCACTAAAATCAATATAATTAGTATCAGTATTATTACCTTGTGCTTTTGACAGTTCTTGAATTGTGTTTTTGACAACTCCAGAATTGTCCTTTTGACAATTCAAGAATTGTCTTTCCACAGAACCGGAAATGAAATTCTTTACATAGATCAGGTTCGGTTTCCCAAGTCCCTGTCGCTTGCGTTCTATCAGACCGCATTTCTTTTCCAGCTCATCCAGCAGCTTCACCGCTTTCTTTTCAGCACAGCCTAATGCACCTTTGATTTCTTCAATGGTGAAAATTATATAGACACGGCCTTCCTCGTCCAGCCAACCGTTCCGGGCTGAGAGGTTCATGCGGTCAAGCAGAATACCGTAAAGCAGCTTGGCATCGGTTGATACATTCCAGAAGCAATCCTCGGTGAATAGCACCTTCGGAACACGGTAGAATATGAACATCTCCGCTTGCTGACCATAGAAATAATCATACGTCACTCATCCTCACCACCTCTTTCTGCGGGAAATGCTCTTTTTTCAGAGGGGTTCTGCGGAAAGTCGTATCCTTCAGTTTGTACGGACATCTGACAAAATAGCAGAAGCGGTACTTCCATCGGGGTTGATAATACTCGCAGTCTTTGCAGCATTTCGGCTTGTCACAGCGATTGCGTTCATACTCATACATATCAACGCACCCCCACTTCCTTCATAATCTTCCTGGTACACCAGCCGATGCAGGGATGGTCCCGCCCATAAGGACAACCTTCACATTCCGACTTCGGCTTTGGGGATACGGAGATTAAGTAGTAACAATTTTCTTCGTCCAGACAGCAGCCCATTTTATTGTTTTTCCAAAAATGACAGTAGCGGCAGTCGTTTGGCTTGTCTGGGGAATAGACGATCTTACTCAAAAATCAAACCTCCAATCTTTCAGATTTACCCATGAATTTTGGGCATAAAAAAGAGCGTCTATCCATCCCCGATACAGGGGCAAATAGACGCTCTATGTACATGGTAATATTCAATTTTATTTCTTATAACGGCTTAGCACTCGGAACATCCGCCTTTTGTATTAGCAAGGTTTTTAGCACGATTTTTCGCCTAATTAGCTGGAAGGGCATTTTCATTAGCAAAAACGACCCTTTTTCTGCTAATGATTAGCAGAGATTTTTGTCTTATCACAGCAGTTCGATTTTTTAGGGCTTGTCAAAAATCAGAATTTGAAGTAAAATTTGAAAACATTATTTCGTATCAGCAATCACACTGGAATTTGTTAAAAAAAGCCGAAAACCCTTGAAAACAAAGGCTTTCGGCGTTGTTAGCTGGCGTCCCAAAGAGGACTTGAACCTCCGACCCCACGCTTAGGAGGCGTGTGCTCTATCCAACTGAGCTATTGGGACGTATTTAATTTTTTTGTCAGCCTCCGTAATTATCGGACTCAGCTCCCAACTAAGGTTTTTCCAAGGTGAGCGTTGTAACGTAACCTTAGGAGGCGTGTGCTCTATCCAACTGAGCTACTGAGACATTTGTATGATTTATTAAATTTTCACTGCTCGAAGGAATCGAACAATCTGCCGCTTAGGAGGCGGACGCTCTATCCAACTGAGCTACTGGCGCATATTTAATTTTAAGGGCGACCGCCCCTCTGGTGGGGAACGCTCTTGGTTCTCTTAGGAGGCGCACGCTCTATCCTGGTGAGCTACGGAGGCATAACAGGGTTATTTTAACCCATGGTGTCATAAATGTCAACACTGCAAAAATGCATCCAGTTTCTGATCTTTTTGTTACAGCACTTGACTTTGATTTCAAAAAAGCCGATAATCATACCATTATACATTTAAAATAGGAGAAGTGTTGAATGCTCAAATTAAAAGGCATAACCAAGGACTACGCAGTCGGCGACGAGACGGTGCATGCGCTCAAAGGCATTGACCTTGAGTTCAGAAAATCCGAATTTGTTGCCGTGCTCGGTCACTCCGGCTGCGGCAAAACAACGCTGCTGAATATCATCGGCGGTCTGGATCAGTACACAGACGGCGACCTTGTGATCAACGGCCGCTCGACCAAGGAATACACCGACCGCGACTGGGACACTTACCGCAACCACTCGATAGGCTTTGTTTTTCAGTCCTACAACCTCATTCCGCATCAGACAGTGCTTGCAAACGTCGAGCTTGCCCTCACCCTCTCGGGCGTGAGCAAATCAGAGCGGCGCGAGCGTGCCGTCAAGGCGCTTGAACAGGTAGGACTTGGCGATCAGCTCGGCAAGAAGCCGAACCAGATGTCCGGCGGCCAGATGCAGCGCGTTGCGATTGCCCGTGCACTGGTGAATGATCCCGATATTCTGCTTGCCGATGAGCCGACTGGTGCACTCGATTCGGAAACAAGCGTGCAGATCATGGAGATACTCAAGGAGATATCTAAGGATAAGCTCATCATCATGGTCACGCACAATCCCGAGCTTGCAGACAGCTACGCCTCGCGCATAATCAGGCTCAAGGACGGCCTTATAACCGGCGATACGATGCCGTATTCTGCGCAGGATGACGAGGCTGCGGAGCCTGTGCAGCGCAAAACCGCGATGAGCTATATCACCGCACTCTCGCTGTCGCTGAATAACCTCATGACCAAAAAGGGCCGCACGATACTCACCGCCTTTGCCGGCAGCATCGGCATAATCGGCATCGCGCTGATACTGTCGATCTCGACCGGCGTCAACAACTATATCGACCGTGTTCAGGAGGACACCTTGTCATCCTACCCGATCTCGATACAGGCAGAGTCGGTTGACATGTCGTCGCTCATGACCACGCTCATGGGCATAAACTCCGAAAACGCCGAGAACAAGCACGACAAGGACGCGGTTTACGGCAACACCATCATGTATGAAATGATGAACGCCATGACAAGTGCCGAGATCCAGGAAAACAACGTTACCGATCTCAAGGTGTTTCTCGACGAGCAGATGAGCAAGGATTCAAAGCTCAGTCAAAACGCGACGAACATCCAGTATACCTACAATCTGCCGATGAACCTTTACACCAAGGACGCCGACGGCAAGATCGTCAAATCCGACGTCATGAGCCTTATGAGCAAAATGCGCGCCGGAGTGATCGGCGACGAGGCAGAGCAATCGGTGAACCAGTCAATGAACAACATGTTCTCCTCCTCCGGCATGAGCAGCACACAAAGTCAGTTTGTCGTTTGGCAGGAGATGCTGCCCGGTGACGACGGGCTGATAAGCCCCATGCTGCAAAACCAGTACGACGTGCTGTACGGCAGCTGGCCGAAAAACTATGACGAGGTCGTTCTGATCGTTGACGAAAACAACGAGGTATCGGACATGGTGCTGTACGCGCTGGGTCTTAAGTCCTCAAACGACATGCTGTCGGCCATGACGGGCTACATGAGCGGCGAGGAAGTTGACACAACAAAGCTCGAAAGCTGGAGCTATGCCGACGTCTGCAAAAAGACATTCAGCCTCATCCTACCTGCCGACTGCTGGCAGAAGGACCCCGAAACGGGCAAATATAAGGATATCAGCAGCGATGAGCTTGGCCTTAAAACACTGTACGCCAACGGGATTGAGCTTAAAATAGTAGGCGTAGTTCGCCAGAGCGCGGATGCCGTCACCGGCATGATGAACGGTGCGATAGGCTATACAAACGCGCTGACAAAATACGTTGTCGAGCAGACGGCGCAGAAGGAGCTTGTCAAGCAGCAGCTTGACGATGCTCAGCACGACGTGTTCACCGGGCTGCCGTTTAAAGAAAACGACAAGGCGCTATCCTCTGACGATATCAAAAAGGCCGTTGAGGATTACCGCGCCGGCATAGATCAGGCGAAGAAAGCCGAGCTTTATGTAGCTTACATGTCGCTTGCTCCGGACTCGTATGTAAGCTCAATGATAGACGAAAAGCTTGACGGCGTATCGCGCGAGGATATCGAAAAGCAGGTCGTTGAAAGCTATCCAGAATACGCCGACATGCTTTCGGCAATGGATGACGACACGCTGTTTAGCTACATGCGCGAAATGATGACCAAGCAGATAAAAACGGCCTATGCCGACGAGGTGAAAAAGCAGATGAGTCAGCTTTCCACAGCTTCCCTCGCCGAGGCGTTTGACAACTGCTATCTCACCGACGCAGGCTACAGGCTTATTTACGACGAGCTGATGCCGGAGACCTTCTCCGATTCAAGCTATGAGAAGAATCTGCGCACGCTGGGCTATGTTGATCTCGACTCGCCCTCCGGTGTCAACATCTATGTTGCAACATTCGCCGCAAAGGATGCCGTCGCGGAGGTTATAGAGGATTATAACTCCACAGTCGATCCCGAGGATCAGATAAACTACACAGACTATGTTGCGCTTATTATGAGCTCCGTCACTACGATAATCGATGTCATATCCTATGTTCTCATCGCATTTGTCGCAATAAGCCTCGTTGTTTCGAGCATAATGATAGGTATTATCACCTATATCAGCGTTCTCGAGCGTACGAAGGAGATCGGCATTCTGCGCGCTATCGGCGCTTCTAAGAAGGATATCTCGAGCGTGTTTAACGCCGAGACCGTTATAGTCGGCTTCGGCGCCGGACTTATCGGCATTCTGGCAACGATACTGCTGTGCATCCCGATAAACGCCGTTGTCCACCACCTTACCGGCATTTACTCGATAAACGCCGTACTTCCGCCGCTTGCGGCCATAGCGCTTATTGCCATCAGCATGCTGCTGACGGTCGTTGCCGGACTTATTCCCTCGCGCGTTGCGGCAAACAAGGATCCCGTCGTCGCTCTGCGAACCGAATAAAACTAAAGCACGCTCCCTCGGAGCGTACTTTTTGATATGCAAAAGCCACGGCTGTGCGCCGTGGCTTTAAATTATTTATGAAGCATAGTATATGCTTTTTCACGGGCTATGGCGCGCTGGAGCGAAAGCTCGGCTCGCTTCATATCAGTGTTCGCGGCATGTGCTTCAATGCGCTGACGCGCTCTGCGCTCGGACGCCTGGGCGCGGGCAAGGTCAATGGTCTCGGCTCTCTCTGCCGTGCGTGCAAGCAGGATGACCTCATTATCGACGACGCTGAGAACACCGCCGCTTATTGCGGCAAAATGATCCTCACCCTCGCAGACATATCTGACAACTCCCTCCTTGAGCGCCCCGATCATTGGAGCATGGTCGGAAAGCACGCCGACGTCGCCGTCGGAAAGCGGTATGAGCGCATAGCTTGCCATCGAATCGCAGACCACACCGTCTGCCGTTGCGATCTGAAAATGGATCTTATCTGCCATAGCGCTTTACCTGAACTGATCGCGCTTTGCGAGCACTTCGTCGATAGTTCCGCACATGAGGAACGCCTGCTCGGGCAGATCGTCGCACTCGCCGCCCAAGATAGCCTGGAAGCCGCGGATGGTGTCCTCCATCTTGACATATGCGCCCTTTACGCCGGTGAAGTTTTCGGCAACGTGGAACGGCTGCGAAAGGAAGCGCTGGATCCTTCTTGCGCGGCTGACGGTGGCCTTATCCTCAACGCTCAGCTCATCCATACCGAGAACTGCAATGATATCCTGCAGCTCCTTGTACTTCTGGAGCACAGCCTGAACCGCGCGCGCAGTTTCGTAATGCTCCTTGCCGAGGATGTTCGGATCAAGGATACGCGATGTGGATTCGAGCGGATCGACAGCCGGGTAAATACCAAGCTCGGAGATGCTTCGCGACAGAACGGTGGTTGCGTCAAGGTGAGCAAACGCCGTTGCCGGAGCAGGGTCGGTAAGGTCGTCGGCAGGAACGTAGATCTGAACCGAGGTTACCGAGCCGTTGCGTGTGGAGGTTATACGCTCCTGCAGCGAGCCCATTTCGGTTGCCAGAGTCGGCTGATAGCCGACGGCGGAGGGCATACGTCCGAGCAGTGCCGAAACCTCGGAGCCTGCCTGAGTGAATCTGAATATGTTGTCAATGAACAGCAGCACGTCCTGGCCGGACTCATCACGGAAGTTTTCCGCAATGGTAAGGCCCGACAGAGGAACACGCAGACGCGCTCCGGGCGGCTCATTCATCTGGCCGAATACGAGCGCCGTTTTGTTGATAACGCCGGACTCGGTCATTTCATGCCAGAGGTCATTGCCCTCACGGCTGCGCTCGCCGACGCCTGCAAACACGGAGTAGCCGCCGTGCTCGTAAGCTACGTTGCGGATAAGCTCCATGATAAGCACGGTCTTACCGACGCCTGCACCGCCGAACAGGCCGATCTTGCCGCCCTTGGAGTAAGGTGCAAGCAGGTCAACGACCTTGATGCCGGTTTCGAGTATTTCGGTAGACGGAGCAATATCCGTAAACGCAGGCGCCTGCCTGTGAATTGGCATATACTCTTCGGCGTTTACTGCGCCCTTGCCGTCGATAGGCTCGCCGACGACATTGAACATGCGGCCGAGCGTCGCTTCACCGACCGGCATTTTAATGGGTGCTCCCGTATCGACCGCCGGGCAGCCGCGAGACAGTCCGTCGGTGGAAAACAGCGAGATGCATCTTACGCTGTTATCGCCGATGTGCTGCACAGCCTCCATGACGATCTTCTTGTCCTCGAGCTTTACCTCGATCGCATTATAAATATCCGGCAGTTTACCGGAGGGAAACTGGACGTCAACAACAGGGCCTATGACCCTTCTGATTATTCCGTTTTCCATTGACATACCTCCTGTTTAAGGGGTTTTAAAGGGATGATTACTTTTTCTTTTTAAGCGCGGATGCACCGCCGACAATCTCGGATATCTCGGTCGTGATCGCGGCCTGGCGCGCGCGGTTGAGCTTGAGATCAAGCTCGGAAATGAGGCTCTTGGTGCTGTCGGCAGCGGCGGTCATTGCGGTCATGCGCGCCGAGTGCTCACCGCACTTGGAGTCGAGCAGAACGCTCATTATCTTGTTGTTAAGATAAAGCTGCATTACGCTTTCAAGAACGCTGTTCGTGTCCGGCTCGAAGATGAATATTCGGCCGTGACCCTGATTTTCGCTCTTCTCCGGCGCGGCAGGAAGATACTGCACGCAGGTAGCGTCCTGACGCAGAGCCGTTACATAGTGCTGATAGATAAGGTGGACCTCGTCATATTCGCCGCTTGTGAACAGCCCCTTGAGGTAATCGGCTACCTCAAGCGCCTCATCAATATTCGGCGTATCGCTCAGCTCTGCAAAGGTCTTTATTACGTTGAGCCTGCTGTTTGCAAGAACATCCTTGCCCCAGCGGCCGCAGACAACAAGACCGTAGTCCTTGCCGCCCTGCTTGATGACCGAATTTGCATAGTGCAGTATCGAGCTGTTATACGCTCCGCAAAGGCCGCGGTTGCCCAAAAACAGGACATAGCAGACCTTTTTGACCTCTTTATGAGGCTTTATGAAGCGGTTATCAAGCCCCGACGAGGCCGACAGCAATGTGTCCATGACTTCCTGACTCTTTTCGGAGAAGGGGCGCATGGCCTGCATGCTGCTCTGAGTTCTGCGCAGCTTTGAGACCGCAACCATTTTCATGGCCTTGGTTATCTGCTCAGTATTCTTCACGCTTTTGATTCGCGTGCGTATGGCGCGCATATTAGCCATTTATGCCCCTCCCTTCTCTGCTTCTCAGAAAGTTTTCTTGAAATTTACGATACATTCTTTAAGCTTAGCCTGCTGATCTGCACTCAGCTTCTTGCCGCTGAGCACTTCGCCCTGAAATTCAGGGTAACTGCGGTTTACATAATCAATAAGCTCAGACTCGAAACGTGCGATGTCCGAAAGCTCGAGGTCGTCGGCATAGCCCTCGGAAACTGCGAAGATCGCAATTACCTGATCGGCTGCGCTCATAGGCACATACTGTCCCTGCTTGAGGATCTCGGTCATGCGAGCGCCGCGATGCAGCGTATCGCGAGTGGACTTATCCAGATCCGATCCGAACTGTGCAAACGATGCAAGCTCGCGATACTGAGCAAGGTCAACACGCAGACGGCCTGCGACCTGCTTCATTGCGCCGAGCTGAGCGGCACCGCCGACACGGGATACCGAAAGACCGACGTTTATTGCCGGGCGAACGCCGGAGTGGAACAGATCACTCTCAAGGAAGATCTGACCGTCGGTGATGGAAATGACGTTTGTCGGGATATAAGCGGAGATATCGCCTGCCTGCGTTTCGATGATCGGCAGAGCAGTCATGCTGCCGCCGCCGGATTCTGCGTTGAGTCGAGCTGCTCTTTCAAGCAGTCTGGAGTGCAGGTAGAAAACATCGCCGGGGTATGCTTCGCGTCCGGGCGGTCTCTGAAGCAGCAGAGAAATTTCACGATAAGCGGTGGCCTGCTTGCTCAGGTCATCGTATATTATGAGAACGTCCTTGCCGTTGTACATGAAGTATTCGCCCATTGCAGCGCCTGCGTAAGGCGCGATATAAAGCATGGGAGCCGGCTCAGATGCCGTTGCGGCAACGACGATCGTGTAATCCATCGCGCCGTGGCTGCGCAGCTTTTCGACAACGCTCGATACGGTGGATTCCTTCTGGCCGATGGCAACATAGATGCAGATAACATCCTTGCCCTTCTGGTTGATGATAGCATCAAGCGCGATCGCGGTCTTACCTGTCTGGCGGTCGCCGATGATAAGCTCACGCTGGCCGCGGCCGATAGGAACAAGCGCATCTATAGCCTTCAGGCCGGTCTGCAGAGGCACGGAAACGGGCTGCCTTGAAAGCACGCTCGGAGCCGGGCTTTCGACCGGGCGGAAA
>OLVZ01000932.1_pt1 | contig 26929 bp, 23 predicted proteins | sample 1673341 | NCBI WGS metagenome assembly OLVZ01 (sample SAMEA3178944, study PRJEB25190) | human gut metagenome | biome: human gut; feature: human-associated habitat; material: faeces | place: Austria | collected 2013 | reverse complement strand
AGCGGCCCGTCAAACGCTTGATTTCCCGGATGGTATCCTTCGGTTCAACCTTCGGGAGACCCCAAATTTGGGGCTCGATCACATCGAACATGTTCAGAATGACCACGTCCGCACCCATGGCAAAGGTGAGCGTGCCCATCACGCCGATGAAATAGCTCGACATGGCACCGACGTACAACAGCAGACGCGCGGAAATCAGGCGAAGAACCTGGCGGGTAAGTTGCGGCGAGGAATACGTAAAATACTGACGCAAATTCATAAGGAGCTCCTAATTTGAGATAGCAAGAGGGACCGCGCGGATACAACCGCGTGGCAAACGAACGTAAACGATGTCCCTACTTGATACTCAATCCTCGCTCCTTCAAGCGTCCGAATCGTTGACACATCAGTGTAGCAGAGCGCTTTTCCTGCGCCAACTTTGGCCGTGCGCGAAACATGCCGTTCAAATCCGCCTGAAAACCTGCGCAGACGTCCGCTTTGTTCGTGTACGACCATCCGCAGGGTCTGTGATGCCATTCTTTTCCCTGCTAGAATATGCTGCATTCAACTTGCATGATTGGAGCGTTATGACACCCACCATCGCAATCATCGGCGCACTCGAAAAAGAGGTGCGCCACATTTATGCTGCCCTGGAAAACGGCACCACGGTCGATGAGGCCGGTCTCCACATCGCGAGCGGCACGTATCACGGGCTCAACATCGTCGCCACTGTCGCCGGTATGGGAACGGTCAACGCCGCCGCCGCAACGCAGCACCTCATCAGCGCGTATGGCGCAAATACCATCATCTTTTCGGGCATTGCAGGCGGGCTCAGTCCCGCCCTGCACATCGCCGATGTGGTCATCGGCGAGCGCCTGCGCTACCTGGACACCGACACGGCCCTCATCGCCGAATCGACGCCCTGCCTCGAAGAATTTGCAAGCAGCGACTACCTGGTCGACCTTGCCGAAGAAGCTCTTCGCGAGCACGGCTATGTTAATGCGGCCGATGCTGACTCCCCCGCTGGCGGAGGGGCGAGCGGGGCAGTCGTCAAAGACGCGAAGACCCCTGACGCCGACCCCAAGCAATACCTGCGCGGCACCATCGCGTCGGGTGACCGCTTCATCACGGGCGCCGAAGTCAAAAATGCCGTTATCGCTGCCACGCATGCGGATTGCGTTGAGATGGAGGGTGCCGCAATCGCGCACATCGCCGCTAAAAACGGCGCGGATTGCCTTGTGCTGCGCGCGATTTCCGACAACTGCGACGAGGAGTACGACGCCTTCTCGACCCGCGTGTTCGATCTTGATGAGTATGCGCAAAGTGCCAGCGTTCTCGTGCTCTCCCTCATCCAACGCTTATCCACTCAGCTTGACGCCAAGGCGAACGACGAGATCGACGCGTAGCCCGTATTCTCCATCACGAAAGGCAACCCCTGGCGACCAGCAGCACGAAGGGCCGTCGTTGGGAAGCCACGGTCTCCACCACGAAAGGCAACCCCATGGCAGAGGACATCAACTACAACAAGGTGCATTTTGTCGCCAGCTACGGCAAGGCGTCACAGATTCCGCCTTCGACCTGCCCGGAAGTCAGCTTTGTAGGCCGCTCGAATGTGGGCAAGTCCTCCATCATGAACAAGCTGTTCAACCGCCGCAGCTTGGTCAAGGTGTCGAGCACGCCCGGCAAGACGTCCAACATCAACTTCTTCGAGGCAGACGGCGTGCACTTCGTCGACCTTCCAGGTTACGGCTTTGCGCAGCGCAGCAAGGGCGAGCGTGAACGCTGGGCCAACCTAATCGGCGACTTCCTCGAGTCGGAGCGAAGCTTCAACCTGGTGGTTTCATTAGTGGACATCCGCCACGACCCAAGCAAGCTCGATCTGCAGATGATCGACTACCTGCAGGAAAACGGCTTCAACTTCGTCGTCGCGCTCACCAAGGCGGACAAGCTTTCCAAAGGCGCGCAGGGCAAGCAGCTCGCCTCCATCAGAAAACAGCTGCACGTTCCCGCCGACCGCATTTTTGTGACGAGCAGCCAAACGGGCCAAGGCATCGATCACCTCAAGCAGCTCATCGTCGACTACTGTCTGGGCGAAGATGACGAGTCCGAAGCGCCCGAGGAATCCGAGTAGTCGGCGAACGATTGCGCCGAAGCGGGCAGACATGCCACCCGTACCCGCAAGTAGACCACATATCGGCACATATCCGTAAGCACGTGGTCTGCCCCAAAGGCGGACCACTTTTGTCAAACGCCGTTTTTCCTCAACCTCTATGCCTCAGGCACCGAACCAGTGGCAAGAATCTGCTCCAACGCCGCTTCGTCCAAAACGGACACGCCCAGGCTCTGTGCCTTGGTGAGCTTGGAGCCGGCCTTGGGTCCGGCAACCAGATAACTCGTCTTCTTCGAAACCGATCCGGAAACCTTGGCGCCCAGTGCCTTGAGCGCCGCGCCCGCCTCGTCGCGCGTGCGATTTTCGAGCGTGCCCGTAAGCACAAACGTCAAACCGGCAAGCGGCTGACCTGCAGCGAGATCCATATCCACACCAGTTTCCGCCGCCGTGCGCGCTGCGGCCTTGCCAAGGTCCTCTTCAAGCGAAAGGCCCGCGTCACGCAAGCGCTGCAGCACCTCAAGGTTTTCGGGCACCGCCAAAAATTGCTTGATACTTGCAGCTATCTTGGGGCCAACACCCTCACACGCCGCAATGTCATCCTCACTCGCCAAAACAAGCGCATCGATGGTGAGGAAGCGCCGCGCAATGAGTTCGCCCACGCTCTTGCCCACGTGGCGGATACCCAGGGCAAAAAGCACACGACCAAGCGACTGCTCCTTGGAGCGAATCAACTCGTCAATGACCTTTTGCGCAATCGTCATACCCACGGGAATGGGATCACCCGCACGTACGCCCTTCTTCTTGTCATCCTTGAGGTACGTGCGCCCTGTCTCGAGGCCGGCGATTTGATCGACCGTGAGGCTGTAGAAATCCGCCACGTCATGCAGCAAACCGGCCTCGATCATCTTGTCGACCAGCTCTTCGCCCACGCCGTCGATGTCCATGCAGCCGCGGCTCACCCAGTGGAGCAAACGCTCCTTGAGCTGGGCAGGACAATCAATCGACACACAGCGATACGCAACCTCGCCGTCCTCGTGCACCACGGGGCTTCCGCACGCCGGGCATACGGCAGGCATGTTCCACAACACGGCGTCGTCGGGACGCTTGTCCAGCACGGGGCCCACGACCTCGGGAATAACGTCTCCAGCCTTGTGGACGATGATGGTGTCGCCCACACGCACATCTTTGCGACGGATCTCGTCGAGGTTGTGCAGCGTGGCACGGGCAATGGTCGAGCCGGCAACCGTCACCGGGTCGAACTCGGCAACCGGGGTGAGCACACCGGTGCGACCGACCTGGATGCGAATCTCACGCAACACGGTTGTCTTTTCCTCGGGCGGGAACTTGAACGCGATGGCCCATCGGGGAGCGCGCGCCGTGAAACCCAAATCATCTTGCTGCTCAAAAGCATCGACCTTGACCACCACGCCGTCTATGTCGTAATCGAGGTCCCCACGATGCGCCAGAGCCTCGGCGCAGAACGAATGGACCTCGGCAGGCGTAGCGCAACGCGCGACATTGGGATTCACCGAGAAGCCGGCGCTGTGCAGCCACTCCAAAAACGCGTGCTGCGAATCGACATGCAAAGGCGCCGTATCGGCGATAGCATACATGAAGGTCGCGAGGCTGCGCGTGGCGGTAACCTTAGGGTCCTTTTGGCGCAAGGATCCGGCAGCAGCGTTGCGCGGATTGGCAAAGGGTTCGCGTCCCTCAACATCTGCCTGGGCATTCAAACGCGCAAAGCTCCCCTTGGGCATATAGACTTCGCCACGCACCTCGATAACGGACGCGCGATCGGCACCCATATGGGCAAGCGCCGCCTCGCTCAGGTGCATGGGCACGTCTTTGATGGTGCGGACGTTCAAACTCACGTCCTCGCCCGTGGTACCGTCGCCACGCGTTGCCGCGCGCACAAACGAACCATTTTCGTATGTGATGGCCACACCGAGCCCATCGATTTTGAGCTCGCAGGTATAGGCAACCTTGCCGGCACCCAGGGCATCCTCCGTGCGCTGGAGCCATTCGTCCAGCTCGCCCAAATTCATGGCATCGTCCATGGAATACATGCGCGCCATATGGGTGACGGGCGTGAATTGCTCGGACACAAAGCCGCCCACACGCTGGGTATAGGAGTCGGGCGTCACAAGCTCGGGATAGTCGGCCTCGATGCCCTGCAACTCGACCAGCATACGATCGAACTCAGCATCCGTGATCTCCGGCGCATCGAGGGCATAGTACCGATACGCATGGTAATCGAGCAGATGACGCAGCTCTGCCGCACGCGCCGCGGCACGGGCACGGTCGTCCTCGGCCGTCGCTTGCGCTGACTGTGCAGCCGACGCGGGCGCGTCAAACGACATGTCTCCGAACAAGCTTTGCTGCTCTGCCATAACGGCCTCCTCAATACTCAAATGCAACTCCTACAGGGTACCATCCCGCACGGACGACAAGCCGCATGGATGTCGGACGTAACGACCAGCTCCCGCCCGCGCCATCCCACGTGGACGGTGAGCGGCAGGTCGACATTCACCTCGACGCGCTGCCCAGCCGAACCATCCCACGCAAACGACGAGAAATCATAGAGTGCCAAAATGGTGTACTTAGCGATGCTGAAAAATTGAACCGAATTCATTACTCCCAGCGCTCGTTTTTCCTGCATTTTGATGAATTTCAGTCACGAATTCGGTCCAATTTTTTCGACTCTTCAAGTAGACCACCACTTTGGACCCAAAACATCGCCCCAAACTGCGACAAAAGCCCGGTATGCGTAGGAGCGAGGACATCGGCAATGCGGACCCCACCGCCCCAACTGCATCAAAAAGCCCGGCATGCGAAACCGCGCATGCCGGGCTAAAAAGGAAAGGACAATCAACCGCTTGCCTTATGGCCTGTTCTCCCGATTCCGCAGCTCCTCGAAATAGCGGATGATATCCTCTTCCGTAATCTCATCGTTGCCGCCGGAGTTGCTGTTGGAGTCGTCGCTCGTATCCTCCTGCTCGGCTTGCAGCGCCTCGTCGGAGCCGAGCGTCACCTCAATCTGAAGCTCCTTCTTGCCGCGGACAACCGTAAGCGTAACCTCTTCGCCAACCTCATGTTCGCGCAGAGCGATGATAAGGCCGTCAGCCGAGGCAATCTCCTTACCGTTCAGGGCGGTCACGATGTCACCCGGCTCGATATCCGCCTCGTCGGCAGGGCCATCGTCCACAACCTCGACCACATACGCGCCGCTGTCAACCGCCAAGTCCTCTCGATTCGCAATCGCAGCGTTCACACTTGTGAGCGAAACTCCCAGGTAGGGGTGAACCGGAACATCGCCGTCAATAATCTGGTTGGCGATGTTGATGGCGTAGTTGGAGGGAATGGCAAAGCCCACACTCGAGCTGGAGCCCGAGCAGATACCAATAAGCTTGCCTTCAGAGTTAACCAGCGCACCACCAGAGTTGCCCGGGTTGATGGCCGCGTCGGTTTGAATCATGTTGGCGTAAATCGCGATGCCGTTGTCGTTCATGAGCGCCGTGGAGCGGTAGAGCGCGGAAACGATACCGGTAGAAACGGACTGCTCGTTGCCGAAGGGGCTTCCCACCGTCATGGCCCACTCGCCCACCACGACGTCGTTGGAGTCTGCGACCTCGATGGGAACGAGTTTGACGTCGTCGATTCCCTGGAGCTGGATAACAGCAAGGTCGCTCGATGCGTCGGTACCCACGACCTCTGCCTCGTAGCTCGCACCGTCGTCGGTTGAGACAACGAGCGTGGTCGCACCCTCGATGACATGGTAGTTCGTAAGAATGTTACCGTCTTCGTCGAGAATCACGCCCGAACCCACGCCGCCTTCGCCGCTTTCCTCGTCCATAGCAGTGATGGAAACCACTGAGGGCAGCGCCTTTGTGGCCACGGCCTCAGAGAGCGTCGTGTCTTCAGGGTCGATCTTAATTGACGTGATAGCGGAGCCAACAGGGTCATTCGTGCTTTCGATGTTCTGTTCGGTAATGCGGAAAACACCAGACATCACGAGCGCGATGACGAGCACCGCACCTGCGACCAAGCCGACAAATGAAGCCAGAAATATTGGGAGCTTTTTTGTTTTCGTCTTTATAACCGTGCGTGTCTCGGTGTGCATGTGGGACGCGACGTTGCCAGGCGCAGGGGGAACCTGTTGCGAGGTGCCGCCACCAGATTGCTGATAGTGCCCGCCAGGAACGCCCTCAGACGCACCAGACGCAGTACCTGCCTGATCGTAAGACGTGCCAGCAGTCGTCGAATCAAAAGCAGAAGTTGCCCCCGCCGTATACTCTGCAGGCGGGACGGGCGTGGGTTCGACCTCAAGGCGCGGCATGGAGCCGGTGCGCTGGGGTTCCTCGTTTAAGCCATCGGGACGGCGGGGGATGTTGTCGTCACTCATAGGGGTTCCTTTCGAACGTATGCGTCTCGCCAGCTGCCCAATCCGGCAGTCCGACGAGCCTCAAATTCACTCCGTTACGTTGTACCCCATACCGTCCCTGCAAAGACAGAGCAAGCCAAAACCTTAATCGAGTCCTAAGTTAAACGTATGAGAACTTAAGAGATTTGATCGTCATCTATTATAGATGCCACGATATCGGAATACCGCTTCGGTATGCTCCCGAACAAACGAGCAGGTGAATCCAGTGGATCAGAAGAACGATATACGGAAATACATCGAACGTCACAAGCGTCGTCACGGCATTCGGCCCGCAGGCGATCGAGCGCTGTGGCAGGTGCAGCGTTTCCTGCGCCGCACCCTCAACATCCGCGAAGGCCGTGCATCCTACAACACGATTCGCAAGCGCTTTGTCAACGGCGCGCGCCTCACAGGCACCCACTTGTGCATTCTCGTCGCTGCGATGCTCGTGGCCTGCATCGGCCTCGACACGGACTCCGATATCGCCATCATCGGAGCCATGCTCATCTGCCCGCTCATGGGATCCGTGCTCGCCATCGCGTACGGACTTGCCACGTTGGATCGCGCCGTTATGCGCGACGCCCTAAGCGGACTTGTGCTTCAAATGGCGTTTTGCCTGGCAACTTCAGCGGTGTATTTCTCCCTCTCCCCCATCGCAGAGTTCACGAACGCGCTGATAGAGAACTCGAACCCCACCGCGTGGGACCTGCTTGTCGCACTCATCGGCGGCTTTGCGGGCGCGCTAGGCAACTCGCGCGACCAGGAGCCCGCCACGCTCATCTCCGGCGTTGCCGTGGCAACCGCGCTCATGCCGCCGTTGTGCGCCGCAGGCTTTGGTATCTCCAGCAACGATGCGATGATCTTTTTCGGAGCGCTCTACGAGTTCGGCGTCAACGTGGTATTCATCGCGCTCTCTGCCGACATGGTCCTGCTGCTCTTGCGCGCTCCGCTTAAACGCGACCTCAACGGCGACGGCATCGTAACCGAGGAAGAAGAAAAGGAAGCGCAGATGATGTCCCGCACCATCCGTCACCGCCTTTTGCTGGGTACCGTCATTTTCGCCATCCCCTGCCTGTTCTTCACCGCCGATATGGTGAAGGAGGCATCCGAAGATACCATCGTTGCGGCAGATCAATACAACGCCGCCCAAACTGCTCAGGAACTCGAGATCGTCTGCCCTGAGTTCGTTGAGTACTCGGTGGGCGCGGAGACCTCCGCAACAGGCAACGACAGTGATGTGGAGCGCGAGCTCGTCGCCCGTGTGACTACCACCACCGATCTCGATGCAAGCGACCGGTACATGATCGAGAACCTCATTCGCCTTGACGTTCCCGAACTCGACCGCGTGGAGTTTGAAGTCGCGTAACGTGCGGACTGCAGCAAAGATTTATGCGTACGCATAAATCTTACGCTTCCCACCACTATTTTATGCGAACGCAGATATAATTCAGTAACAACAACAAATTTATGCGCACGCATAAGGAGGGGTAGCATGGAGAAAATAGCCTCCGCGCGCGACCTCGGACAGGCAATTCGGCACGAGCGCAAGCTACAGGGTTATACACAGGAGGAAGTCGCCGCGTTCTCAGGAGTTGGTATCACCTTCATCTCAAACCTAGAGCGCGGAAAAGGCACCTCTGAATTTGACAAAGCGCTTGCCGTCGCACAAATCCTGGGCATCGACCTTTTTGCAAAACGGAGGTAAGAGCCTATGAATCTCCAGGTATTCCGTTTTGACGGCACCATGCTCCAACTTGTGGGAGAGCTCAATGGCGAACTTGGCACATTTACATACGACTCAACATACCTTGCCTCGGGCATCGCCTTCCCGCTCTCGCAATCTCTCCCTCTGCAAACTGAGCCGTTTGAACAGGCACAATACCTCGCATACTTTGACGGACTATTGCCCGAGGAGCAAGCGCGGCGCGAACTAGCCGCCCGTATCCGGGTTCGAGAAGACGATTACTTCGCTCTTTTGTCCGCGGTCGGCAGGGAATGCATCGGAGATGTCGTAATCTGCGAAAAGCCGCCCAAGATCGAAATGGGATATGCCGCTGTTTCGAAAAAGAAACTCATCGAGCAGTTCCGCGGGGCGGAATCTGTGGCACAAGCCCTCAATGCCACGAGGCTTTCGCTCGCGGGATCACAAAGCAAACTAGGATTGTCCCACATGCCAGAAAAACCGCTGGATACGGCATGGTTCAAACCGCATGACATGGCAGCCTCAACCCATGTTCTTAAAATCGGGAGCCTTGAGGCCATCCCCTATTTTGAATACCTCTGTATGAACGCTGCGAAGGCTTGCGGTCTTGCGGTCGCCAAAACAGAACTGCTCGATTTCGGGCGACCCGTTATTGCAAGCGAGAGATTTGATCGCGTTGTATCGGTCGAGCACGAAGAGCTGCAGGTCGAGCGACTTCATCAGGAGGATTTGGCACAGGCCTTCAATATCTCATCGGGTTCAAAATATGCCGAGCTCTCCGAGGACAGCTTCAAGGCGATTGCCGACTTCCTAAGAGCAAGCTCCGCAACGCCCCTGCGTGATATCCAACAGCTGTCCCTGCTCACCTGTATCAACTATTTGATGGGCAACTGCGACGCACACCTCAAGAACCTATCTCTGCTCTACCATGAGGACGGGTCATTCTCCCTGGCACCTTGTTACGACATCATCTGCACCACATGGTTTGATCGCTTTAGCAGAGAGTTGGGCATGAGGATTGGAGGAGCCTCGGACATCGATGCGGTCGACTCAAAAGCGCTCGAAAACTTCTGCGGCAGCCTCGGCATGCGCCCAGCCGCCCTCAAAAAACAGTGCGCAAGCGTTATAGAACACGTTGCACCCGCAATTGAGACGGCAGCAGATCGCCTGAATAAGGCCTTCCCCCAGCTTCCGTATTACGCCGACGACCTGCTTGAGGACATGCAACCCAGGCTTGCCGTCCTCAAGCATTTCGCAAACAGCTAGCCTTCACGCCTACGCGCGATGGTGCGGCTTCAGCCGGCTTGTCACCGAATCGCGACGCTCGAGTGCAATCGGCTCCATCATAAAGCCCTTGCCCGCGCGCATGTTCTCCTTCGCCACGCTAATCATGAGCTTGATACGATTGAGCTGGTTGACCTCGCTCGCACCCGGATCGTAGTCCACGGCAACGATGTTGCTCTCGGGATGCTGACGACGCAGCTCCTTGATCACGGCCTTGCCCACCACGTGGTTGGGCAGGCACGCAAACGGCTGCGTGCAGATGATATTCGGCGCGCCATGGTCGATCAGGTCGAGCATCTCGGCCGTAAGCAACCAGCCCTCGCCCATGTTGTTGCAAAGGCTCAGCACCTGCGACGCCTTATCGGCCATCGCCGAGATGGGCTCCGGCTTTTCAAAACGCTTCGACTTCTCAAGCAAATCCTCAACCGGCTTGCGCATCCAATCCACCACACCGATCGCAGCCTCCATCGCCGCGCGATCCTTGGTGGAGCTGCCCAGCTCATCGCGCTGGACCTCGGCATTGCTCATGGAATACAGGAAGAAGTCGAGCAGGCCCGGCACCACGGCCTCGCAGCCTTCGGCCTCGATCACGTCGACCACGTGGTTGTTCGCCGTGGGGTGGAACTTGACCAGAATCTCGCCCACCACGCCCACGCGCGGCTTGGTGCCCTCGTTTACCAGCGGAAGCGTGTCAAACGCCTGAATCGCCTCACGCGAGAGACGCGTGAACGAACGACGCGTGAACCCGGGCGCCATGTGACGCGCGCGGTCCATGAAACGCTCGAACAGCTCGTTGGCGGCACCCGGCGTTGCCTCATACGGGCGGCAGCGGTAGAGCATCTGCATCATGAGGTCGCCAAACAGCACGCTGTACACGCAGGCCTTGAGCATGGGAACGCTCAGCTTGAAACCGGGGTTGTTCTCGTCGAGCTTCACGGCGGAAAGCGAGATCACGGGGATCTGCGGGTTGCCGCTCTCGCGCAGTGCCTTGCGGATGAGCGCGATGTAGTTGGTGGCGCGGCATCCGCCGCCCGTCTGCGAGATCACCACGGCGGTGCGCGACAGGTCGTACTTGCCGCTTTCGATGGCCTCCATAATCTGACCCGTCACCAGGATGGACGGATAGCAGATGTCGTTGTTCACGTAGCGCAAGCCCGCCTCAACGGCCCCGCGGTCGGTGGAGGGAAGCAGCTCCAGGTTGTAGCCGGCGGCGTGGAACACCTCTTTGATGAGGTCGAAGTGAATGGGCGCCATCTGCGGGCACAAAATGGTATAGCCCGCTTCCTTCATCTCCTCGGTGAAGGGCACCTTTTCCCATGCGGTGCTCTGCGCCTTGCGCTGAGCCGAAAGCGCGTACTTGCGCGTGGCGAACACGGGAGCATCCTCGCTGGGGCCAACTGGCGCGGCATCGCCCTGAACAAGCTCGGTACCAGCAGCCTTTGCCTCCGCCGCACGCTCGGCTTCCTGGTCCTTGAGCGCCGCCATCAGCGAACGGATGCGGATGCGCGCCGCGCCCAAATTGCTGACCTCGTCGATCTTGAGCACCGTGTAAATCTTGCCGGACGCCTCGAGAATCTCCTGCACCTGGTCGGTGGTAAGCGCGTCCAAACCGCAGCCAAACGAGTTGAGCTGCACAAGATCGAGGTCGTTGCGCATGGTCACAAAGCGCGCCGCCGCGTACAGACGGCTGTGGAACATCCACTGGTCAACGACGCGAATGGGACGCTCGGGTTTGATGAGGTGCGCCACGGAATCCTCGGTGAGCACCGCAAAGCCAAAACTCGCGATGAGCTCGGGCAGGGCATGGTTGATCTCGGGGTCGTTGTGATACGGACGACCCGCCAGCACGATGCCATGGCCGCCGTGCTCCTCGATCCAACGCATGGTCTCCTCGCCCATGGTCTGGATGTCCTCGTGGAAACGCGCGTCGGCCTCATACGCTGCGTTTACGGCAGCGTCGATCTCGGGGCCCCGCACGCGCCCGCGACCCGCCTCAGCATCCGCCACGCGCTCGACTGCGAGCAGCTCATACAGGCGACGCTTGAGTTCGATTTTGTCGTGATACGGCACGAAGGGGTACATGAACTCGACGTGCTTCTCCCCCAGCTCGTCGATGTTCAGGCCGAGCGCCGTGGGATAGCTCATCACAATGGGGCAGTTGTAGCAGTTGCCCGCGGTGGGGTCCTCCTTGCGCTCCCAGCGCACGCACGGCATCCAGATAAAATCGGGGTCCTTGGCGATGAGATTCATGATGTGCCCGTGGCTGAGCTTGGCGGGATAGCACACGCTCTCGCTCGGCATGGACTCGATGCCCGCCTCGTACGTGGCCTTGCTCGAGTTGTCCGAAAGCACCACGCTAAAGCCCAGACGTGTGAAGAACGCGTGCCAGAACGGGTAGTTCTCGTACATGTTGAGCGCGCGCGGAATGCCCACCGTGCCGCGCGGCGCCTCTTCGGGAGCGAGCACATCGCGGTTGAAGAGCAGATCGTTTTTGCGGGCGAACAGGTTTGGCGCCTCGGTCTTTGCCTTGCGATGACCCGCACCCTTCTCGCAGCGGTTTCCGGTGATGAAGCGACGTCCACCGCCGAAGTCGTTGATGGTCAGACGGCAGTTGTTAGAGCAACGACCGCAACGCACGTGTTTTTGCGTCACGGTGAGACCGATGATCTCGTCAGCCGAGAGAATAGTTGAAGTGCCCTCAGCGCCCGCACGATCGCGCGCGAGCAGGGCCGCGCCGTAGGCGCCCATGCAGCCGGCGATGTCGGGACGGATGGCATCCACGCCGGTGAGCAGCTCGAACGCGCGCAAAGTGGCGTCGGACATAAAGGTACCGCCCTGGACGATCACCTGGGTGCCGATCTCCTTGGGATCGCGCAATTTGATGACCTTGAACAGGGCGTTCTTGATGACGGAATACGAAAGGCCGGCAGCGATGTCACCCACCGTGGCGCCTTCCTTTTGCGCCTGCTTCACGCGGGAGTTCATGAACACGGTGCAACGGCTACCCAGGTCAACGGGGCTCTTCGCCTTGATAGCCTCGGCCGCGAACGCGCGGACATCCATATCCATAGACACGGCGAAGCTCTCGATAAAGCTGCCGCATCCACTCGAGCATGCCTCGTTGAGCATGATGTGCTCGATCACGCCGTCACGCACGCGCAGGCATTTCATGTCCTGGCCGCCGATGTCGAGGATGAACTCGACGCCCGGCAAAAACGCACGCGCTCCGCGCAGATGCGCCACTGTCTCGATCTCGCCCGAATCGGCCTTGAGAGCCTCGATGAGCAGCGCCTCGCCGTAACCCGTCGTGGTCACATGCCCAATGCTGCAACCTGCGGGGATATGCGCGTAGAAGTCGGCCATGATGGTCTTGGCCGTACCCAGGATGTCGCCGTTGTTGTTGCCGTACCACGTGTGCAGCAGCTGGCCGTCCTCGCCCACCATCGCGGCTTTCATGGTAGTGGAACCCGCATCGATACCGATGAACACACGACCCTGGTACCCCTCGAGTTCACCGCGCGGCACCACCTCGCGGTCATGGCGCTCTTTGAACGCTGCAAAGTCCTCCTCGGTGGCAAAGAGCGCATCGAGGCGCGCTACCTCATCGCCCTGCGTGTCACCCAAATTGTCGATGGCCGCGATAAGCTCGGGGAACGTGGCGAGCTTGTCCGACTCGTGCGCCATGGCGGCACCGGATGCCACAAACAGGTGGGCGTTCTCAGGCACGATGATATGCTCGTCGTCGAGGTTAAGTGTGATATAGAAACGACGACGCAATTCAGAGAGATACTGCAGCGGGCCGCCGAGGAAGGCGACATGCCCGCGAATGGGACGACCGCATGCAAGGCCGGAGATGGTCTGTGTCACCACGGCCTGGAAGATGGACGCCGCAACGTCCTCGGGGCGAGCGCCCTCGTTGAGCAGGGGCTGCACGTCCGTTTTGGCGAACACACCGCAACGGCTCGCGATGGGGTAGATGATGGTTGCGCCCTTGGCGAGCTCATTCAAGCCCGCGGCGTCGGTATGCAGCAGTGTCGCCATCTGGTCGATAAACGCGCCGGTGCCGCCCGCACACGTTCCGTTCATGCGCTGTTCGATACCGCTATCGAAATAGATGATCTTGGCATCCTCGCCGCCGAGCTCGATTGCCACGTCCGTCTGCGGAATGAGCGTCTCAACGGCGCGCTTGCTCGCAATGACTTCCTGCACGAACTCGAGCCCGAGCCACTGCGAGAGCAGCAAGCCACCCGAACCCGTAATGGCGCAGGTCATCTGCTCGGTGGGCATCAGGTTTACCACGCCGGCAAAGAGGTCGCGCGCGCAGGCACGCACATCGGTGTGGTGACGCTGATACTTGGCGTACACGATCTCGTTGGCATCATTGAGCACGGCGAGCTTAACGGTGGTGGAGCCCACGTCGATACCCAAGTGAAGCTGGCCGTTCGAATTCTGCGGATTCCAAATCGCGCCCTCGGGCACCTGCGGCGCCTGCTCGTTCACATCGTTCATATCAGCAATATTCTCTGCCATAGCTACTCCTCTTCCGTCTGGTTGGAAGCGCCACTCAGTGCGTTCACGTTTGCAAAGTCACGCGAGGCAACAGTCCCGCCAAAGTCGAAGTTGTCCACGTTCAACTCGAACAGCTTCAAGCCGTATTTCGGCACGTTGATGTCGATGGGCATGCCATAGAGATCACCGGGACGGACAAACGCGATGACGGTCATGATGCACGCCATCGTTTTGGGCGACTCGTGACAGCCCGTGGCAAACCACCGCTGTACCACACCCACCTCGGATGCCACCACCGAAGTGAGGTAATAATCGAAGAATGTTTTTAGTACGCCGGGAAAGATACCCGTTTGCATACGCTGAGATACCTCGCCGCGCACCATTTCGATGATTTTCTCGATAAACGCCGGGTCTCCGCCGGTACCCAACAGCGATCCGATGAGCTCGCGGTTATCCGCCAGATATTGCAGCAGCTCAACGGCGCCGGGAGCAGGCTCGACTTCATCGATGCTCCTGTAGAGGTCGGGCAGCGTGAGCTCGCTGAAATTGTGCACGCGTTCGCGTATCTCCTCGAGCAAAACGCGCTCCACCTGCTCGATGAAGTCCGGGATGTCCCTGTAATGAGAGTAAAACGTGCGCCGCGTCAAACCCGCGCGCTCGGTGAGCGTGGCAACACTCAGATGGGCGATATCCTCGCCCATCGCAAGCTCTTGGGCAAGTGCACGCTGCAGCGCGCGCTGGGAGCGTAGGCTACGGCGATCCGACTTACAGGGCGAGGTCGTAGCGCGTCCTCGGTCGGTCCCGTCCGCCCGCGTTGCGGCATGTGCCTGTACGTGGTGCAGCGAAGGTTCCGCAATGGAAGGCATGGCGCCCCTTTCATGTTGCTATTACACGAATTGTGTATTATTGCACATGGTGTGCATCAACATGAAATCGGCACGCCGAAGAGGCTCGCTCGTATTCAAGCGAGTTCAAAACAACCGCATATAATCCAGGCTTTTATCCTAGGGAATGATCACGCTGCCGCTTTGCTTGCGCAGGGTTTTGAGCATGTGCTTGGGAACCGCGTGGAACGCGCAATGCCCGATGGTCTCACGCGCGGCCGCCTTCGCCGCATCCGCACCGTTCGCCGTCGCATACGAATGACGGAAGCGCCGCAGCATCTCGATGTCGTTACCGCCGTCGCCATAGACCGCGATCTCGTCCTCATCGATACCGTAATAGCTACCGAGCCACGCCACGGACGCGCCCTTGTTACACGCGCGATCGGTAATCTCGAACAGTACTGGATTAAACGGCGCATTCACCACGGTATCGGCGTGATCGGCAAGGTACGCCTTGAGTTCGCGCTCGAGAGCCGGATCGAGGATGCGGCAATTCACCTTGCAGACCTCATGAGCCAAGATGTCGCCCAGCGACTGCTCAAAGTAATGCCGCTTGAACTCGCGACCCTTCGCGCGCATGCCGCGCATGATGATCTGACGGAAGATGCTGTCGCGCTTGAACCCTGCTTCGTGCTCTTCCAGCGTACCCGTGGAAAAGATGCCCTCGGGTCCATAGCAATCGAAGCAAATCTGCGGAAACGTTTTGAGAATATCTTCGACAAAAGCAGAGTCAACGGGGAAGGACTTGAGCAGTTCCCCGTTGCTATCCCAAATAATAGAGCCGTTTGCGCAGATCTGATCGACGGCGAGGCCAGAAAAACCCCGCGGCCCATCGGGGGCCTTGATGCGCCCCGTCGCCGGAACCACGCGAACGCCCTGGTCAAGAATCTCCTGGATGGACTCGCGAATCACGCGATCGGTCTGATGCAGAAGGTTGAGCAACGTTCCGTCGAGGTCACTGGCGAACATTTTGATCATGCAAACAACTCCTCATTCTCTGGTTCACAATATGGCGCTTCATAAAAGTATGTCTTGAATTCGGCCTCGTTAACCCAGCGCCACGTCAAGCACCATCATGATGACGAATCCCGCAACCACGCCGAGCGTTCCCACATTGGAATGCGTTCCCAAATGCGCTTCGGGGATGAGCTCCTCAACGACCACGTATATCATGGAGCCCGCGGCAAACGACAACAGCCAGGGCATGAACGGCGTAATTTGGGCGCTTACCAGCACAACCGCCACGCCGAAGATGGGCTCGACGATACCCGAGAGGCTTCCAAGCACAAACGCCTTCAAGCGACTCATACCTTCGCGCATGAGAGGCAACGAAATCGCCGCACCTTCCGGGAAGTTCTGCAAGCCGATGCCGATAGCCAGGGCAAACGCCATTCCCAGGTACGATGTCGCCTCTGCGCCCGTTGCCTGAGATGCCATGGCGAAGAGCAATCCAACGCTCATGCCCTCGGGAATGTTGTGCAGCGTCACGGCAGAAACCAACAGCGTGGTGCGCTTCCAGCTTGAAGCGATGCCTTCGGGCTGTTCTTCCTCGGCATGAAGATGCGGCAGGAAGGTATCCAGCGCCATGAGGAATGCCACACCGAGCAAAAAGCCACCCGCAGCGGGAATCCATCCAACCATGCCCGCTTCTTCTGCCTGATCGATGGCGGGAATAAGCAACGACCACACACTCGCTGCAATCATCACACCCGCGGCAAAGCCCAAAAAGATGCGATGCGTTGACTCGTTGTCTTTCCTGAACAGGAACACCATCGCCGAACCGGCGGTCGTCATGAGCCAGGTAAACCCACAACCCAACGCAGCCCACCCTAAGGCCCTGAGTATCATCTCGTTCATTTCGGCCCTTTCAACTCTATCTGAGACTAAGGTTGTTTCATTTATGAATTTTACCCATAAAATCGGTATGTTTTACCGATTGCTGATTCAAGCGATCAAACAAGGGCATACGAGACGTAGCACCAGCTCTTGAAAGGAGCAAACATGATCACCATTACCACCACCAACAATATCGAAGGCTACGAGATCGCCGAATACCTCGGCGTTGTTTCGGGCGAAGTCGTGAGCGGCATCAACATGTTCCGCGACATCGGGGCCGGCCTGCGCAACGTATTTGGCGGACGCTCCGCTGGCTACGAAGACGAGATGCAAACAGCTCGCGAGAGTGCGCTGACCGAGATGTCGCAGCGCGCCGAAGCACTCGGAGCCGACGCCATCGTGGGCGCGTCTATCGGCTACGAAACGTTTACCGACATGATCATGACCGCCTGCAGCGGCACCGCCGTCAAACTGCGTCCGAAGCGCTGAGCGCAGCAGGAAGCAATCACCGAGGTTGAGATACATCCCAAAGCTGCCTGAGAAACCGACGGGCTCGCCTGACAAGCGAAGCTGATTAAACTCGCGATGGAAACTGATAGAGGTCGAGGCACAAAGCCCCGACCTTTTCCTTGTCCACATTCGTTACCAGCATGAGCGCTTAATCAGAGCCTTGGTGCCTCAGCCTCATACGATGTCAGGCTTAAATCAGCTTGCCTTTACAGTGATCGCACATATGCTGGATGAGCTCTGCCGGCCACTCGACAAAATCGCGCTTGCGAGGCTTGAGCTTGCCGTCGACCAGCTCCTCGTAGGAAACCTTGATCTTCATGAAACGCGTCACCTTGGTGATGCCGTCACGCGTAAGGCAGCTCTCCTCCGCCTTGAAGGCGCCCATGCCAAACAGCACCTTGGGATTGAACATCACAAGCGTGTTCCCCTCGTCGTCGGCAAGCGCGATGATGGCTTTGGTCACACCGATCTGATTGGCTGCCAAGCAGGCACCGTCCTCAATAGAAAGCAGCGTGTCCACCAGATCCTGTGCAACAGCAACGTCTTCGATGGTGGCAGGCTCACAAGGTGTCGAGAGAATGGCCTCGTCACGTACGAGCTCCTTGATCATGGGCAGTCCTTTCATCAATCCAAAAGAGCGTGAACCGTTCACCAGACGCACGGTCACGAGCGGTCCTTCTCGTTTACAGCAAGCAAAGAGTATAGCGCCTCCGTGCCTTATTCCTCGTCATCCATGGGGAATACGATGCCGCCCTGACGCCGCGCCTCATCCATGATTTCGAGCGATGTAAGCGAAATGCGTTCGAACTCTTCAAGATCGCATTCGCCGAACACGGCAGCAACAAAGTCCTCGAGCTCGTAAATCATAGTGTTGTCGCATGGAATGAACTCGATTTCCTCATCGGTATCGCCCAAGCTGCGCACAGTTGACGCGGCAGCATTGCGAACCGCTTTGCCGCGCACGCGAAGACTGCCTGTTCGAGGAGCCTCGATACCTTCGAACGTGATGGTACCGAGCTCGCCTTCAATCTGAGAGGGCAACAGGTCTTGCGTCACCTTGGAGTACGCGATATCTGCCATCGCCTCGCCATACTGCGCCAAAATGTTTCCAGTCACATCGATAGCACCGCCGGTGAGCTCTTCACAATCCTTTGGAGCCAGCACCGACATGCACCTCACACTATCGGGCTTACCGAAGAGCGCCACCGTAACCTCGACTGGGTAGACACCGATATCCATAAGAGCGCCAGCTGCTGCACGGGCATCGAAAACATTGGTGTATGAACCCGAGAGCAAGTTGTCGAAACGCGAGGAATATTTGCCAAAACGCATATTCATACGACGCAGTCTGCCAACGCGAGGCAGCAGCTCGCGAATCTTCGCAATACCCGGATCGTGAACAGGGCGCATCGCCTCCAAGGCGACTACGCCATTGGCGCGCGCAGCATCAAAGAGTTTCTTGGCTTTGGCCGCATCGCTTGCAACGGGCTTTTCAACTAACACATGTTTGCCCGCATCTACGAGTCGCATCGCCTGCTCAAAGTGAAGCGAGTTAGGCGTCGCGATATACACCGCATCGACCTCTTCGCACGACGCAATTTCATCAAGGTTCGCAAATGCACGCTCACCACCATGCTTTTCAGTCGCAAGCTTTGACTTTTCCGGAGAGGATCCCATACTTCCCACGTAGCACGCACGCGAGCACATACCGATCGCATCGATAAAGTTGTCTGAAATCATGGCCGTACCAATAACGGCAAACCGCACCTGGTCCATGATCGCCTCCCCTTCAAAAAGTTTTCGCTTTATAACAGTTTACCAGCGATTTTCATTCGGTTCGCTGCGGCTTCAAACGTTGTCGATCTAGCAGGCGGCAACCGGGTGACGAATGATCGTCTTGAGCTTTTCCGGTGCCGTCTTGCGCGGATCGCCAAGGTATATCTCGTGATGAAGTCGAACCACAGGGACACCATCACTGGTGTTCAACGCTTTGAGCACCTCTTCACCGTCGAAGACATCCGTCGCACTATGCCCAACCGGAGATTCTCCACCTTCTGAGATATCCTCACGCAACCCCTCAGAGGAAATAAAATCGCTCAACTGGGCGATTGTCGCCGGCTCGTCGTCGTAAGGTCCCACGTGCGTAATTTGCGCGCACAGCCCTTCTGTAAATCGAACCAAATGAGCCTTTCCCGCATTCAAACCGTCTACCAGCTGCGGCTTCTTCTTTGCGGCGACTTCACTTGCCCATTCGAACACGTCAGGAGTCACAAAGTCCGGCTGGCGGATGAGCGACACCCACGAAAGTGCATCCTTATCGGCAATCTGAGCACCGTTGAAAGCACCCTCACCTGCCCACCAAAGACCCTCGAGCGGTGGAACGGTGTAGTCGAAATACCCTTCCGGCTGCCACTCTCCCATTTTCGACATCTTGATGGTGTACGAAAGCCCATAGAGCAAACTCAGCGCCTCCGCATACGCACCGTTCTCCTCGTTGGGATTTCCCGTTCCCGCCACTGCCAGGTATGTCGCTGGAGGCACGTCAACAAGCGTCGGCTTCCGTTTCACGCCATACAGGCTCTTAAATTCTTTTTTGAAATCGAACGCCATTTCTTCCTCCAATCGAACATTTGTTCTAGTATACTCATAACCAACGGGAGGGCAAGCGCGAACTTCAAACGTGTTTCATGCAAAACGTGACGCCAGGTATAACGTAGCTGCATAACGTACGCGCGCAATCCTTTGAGCGAGAGATGGGAGCCATTCATGAAGGTCTTACTGGTCAACGGAAGTCCGCACAAAAACGGTTGCACGAATCGAGCGCTCGAGGAAGTGGCACGCACGCTCGAAGCTGAAGGAATCGAAAGCGAGATCTATTGGCTCGGCGCCAAACCCATCGGTGGATGCATTGCCTGCAAAGCTTGCGACAAATTGGGAAGATGCGTCTTTGATGACAAGGTAAACGAGTTCCGCGGGCTTGCATTCGATGCCGACGGCTTTGTGTTCGGAGGACCGGTGCACTATGCGCACGCGGGCGCTTCCCTCCTTGGTTTTATGGATCGCCTCTTTTACTCCAGCGGCCGCAATGGTGTAGAGAATCCCTTCCGCTTCAAACCTGCAGCCGCCGTCGCATCCGCCCGTCGCGCTGGAACCACCGTGGCCCTCGATGACATTCAGAAGTTCTTTACCATCTCCCAGATGCCCATCGTGAGCTCGCGATACTGGAACAACGTGCACGGTGCCAAGGCCGACGAGGTCGAACAGGACGAAGAGGGCTTGTGGACCATGCGTCAACTGGGTCGAAACATGGCGTGGATGCTCAAATGCCTTGAAGCGGGGCGCGTCGCGGGAATCGAACTCCCCAGACAGGAGACGGCCGTTTGGACAAACTTCATCCACTAGGTCCACCTGGAAGACCCGCCTTCAACGAGCCTAGTGTACGTGCAGCGAGACGGCTCTATCCCAGCATAATCGCGTCGGCACCATCGATGCGAATATCCGCGTTGTAGAACGCCGTGAAGGCCTCGATGGCATGCTCGACATCACGAGCGCCAGCTGTTTCATAGCTGGAATGCATGGCGAGCTGGGCGCAGCCAACATCCACAGCATGCACGCTCACCTGCATGTTTGAGATATTGCCGAGCGTTGATCCACCAGCCATGTCGCTGCGGTTGGCAAACGACTGATACGGGATGTCAGCATCGTCGAGGATGGACATCAGTGCCGCACGGCTCAATGCATCGGTGCAGTAATGCTGGTTGGCAGCCTCTTTAATCACAAGGCCCCCGTTCATGCGAGGACGGTTGAGCGGATCGGCAAGGTCGGGATGAGCGGGGTGCACAGCATGGGCATTGTCACAGCTCACGAGCATCGACGCGGCAAAGGCGCGACGCAGGTCCTCATCCGTATAACCAAGGCTGGCGTTGATGCGGCTGAGTACGTCATATAGGAATGTCGACGCAGCTCCCTGCTTGGTCTCGGATCCGACCTCTTCGTTGTCGAAGCACGCATATACCGCAATGTCGTTCAACGTTTGATTCGTCTTGGAAAACGCGCGACCAGGTTTCATGGGTGCCGTGGCATGCGCAAGAAATGCCTTGAGCGAGGTGAACGCGCACATAAGGTCATCGAGTTTGGGAGAGCTCACAAACTCATTCGTCGCACCCCACACGCAGGGGTTTTGGCGATTAACCAAAACGAGCTCGTGCGAGATAATCTGGCTCGGATCGACATCGAGTGCATCGGCCAAGATGGTATTCAACGAACCCTTGGACAGATCTCCCGCAGAGACAATCGGGAACAAATCGCTCGAACGGTTGGGCGAAAAGCCATCATTGACGCCGCGGTTCATATGGATGGCAAGACTCGGAATAAGGGCAACATCGCGATTGAGCGCCACCAACTTGCTCTCGATGCGAGAACCGTCGCGCACCAGCACGCGACCCGCCAGTGACAAAGGACGATCAAACCAGCTGTAATCGATCATGCCACCGTAAGCCTCGGTGTCGAGACGCAGATAACCGTCTTGATTATCGAGCTCGCAAGCGCTTTTTAGCTTAAACGTGGGCGAATCGGAGTGAGATGCGGTGAGCTTAAAGCTGTAAGGCGCACTCGCGGTCTTTGCACGGGCAAGCTGAAGCCCGCGCTTCGCACGTCCGACCTGATCGCCCACACTCCACGCGACGACACTCGATCCGTTGCGCTGTGTGTAGTACCGCCCACCAGGCTTTACATTCCATGCAGCATTCTCGGGCACATAAGCAAATCCCGCCGCATCAAGGCGCTTGCGAATCGCCGCAACCGCGTGGAAAGGACTCGGGCTTTCCTGAATAAACGAGATGAGCTCCTCAGCAGGAGTACCAAACGCATCCTCTTCCTCGGCCGAGTCATTGTGTTTTGCAGAACTCGCTTGGGGAGCTAGGTCGGTCACACCAACAGATTCCACCGAATCAGGAGCGGAATCAGGTCCGGAGCAAGAGTCGGAACCCTGAACGGATTCAAGTTCAACAGCGGAATCGACCGCAACAGAAGCGTCAGATGCCTGCCGAACCGCTTGGCCCTCGCCTGCCTCGAGCTCGTCAACATCGACCGTCTTTTTCCCAAACAGCATGGGGACCCGCCTTTCTTAGGTGACCATCGACGCACTCCGCCCCCGCCTACCGCTGTCGTGCCCGGCAACTAAACTCACCGGGCCATTTTGCTGGTAGAAGCGGGGACGAACTACGATTTGTCGTTTCGCTGGGTCCCTTATACCCTCTTGTGTTTCAGGATTCTCACGGAAATCTTCACGGGCGGCATCCTTGCAAACATAACTCCGCTCTGCCGGTCCCGCTATCAACGCAAGTCAAGACAGCGGCAACTCTTCGGGCGAAACTCCGTCTCGCCGCTCCGCTATCGAAGCGTTGAGACACCGGAGTTTTGACGGAGCGCCAGCCTGCAACGTAGAGCTCTCGTCCCATCTGTTCCGCTATCGAAGCGTCGAGACAAGCTTGGGCGTAGTGGTGCCCGCCAGGGGCTTTTCGCCCGGACGCGCCTGCGGCCCGACCAGCTCATGGGCAACATACAGCTCCTCAAGGTAGGCAAGTTCTTCGTCGCTCAACGACACATCGAGCGCCGCCACGGCCTCATCCACACGCTCCGGCTTGGAGCATCCAACGATGGGCGCCTCGACACCACGCGCCCAATGCCATGCCAGGGCAATCTGCGCCATCGACACACCATGGCGCTCAGCCAGCTCGGCCACGCGCGCGATGATGGGCATGTCCATCGCCTCGGCAGCATCGTATTTATTGCGCATGGTTGAGTCCGTCGTGCTTCGCTTGCTGTCCGAATTCCACGTGGAACGGCACAGATGACCAGAAGCCATGGGACTGTAAGGCGTGAGCGCCATGTCAAACTGGCGGCACACGGGGATCAGCTCGCGCTCGTCTTCGCGATAGAGCAGGTTGTAGTGGTTCTGCATACTCGTGAAGGTCGTCCATCCATTTTGCTGGGCGACGTGCTGCATGTTGTGCAGTTGGTAAGCGTACATGGCACTTGCGCCGAGCGCACGTACCTTACCTGCGCGAACCAAAGCATCAAGCGCCTCCATGGTCTCCTCGATGGGCGTACCGTAGTCGAAGCGATGGATGATGTACAAATCGAGGTAATCCGTGCCCAGACGTTTGAGCGTACCCTCGATTTCCCGATTAATGGCCTCGCGCGACAGATGTCCCTCATTGAAGAACACCTTGCTTGCAAGCACGACGTCCTCACGACGCACGCCCAAATTGCGCAGGGTGGCACCGATGTACTCCTCACTCGTGCCAAACGCGTAACAGTTCGCGGTATCGATGAAGTTGATGCCAAGCTCAAGCGCACGTTTGATAACGCCCTTCGTACCTGCGGCATCGAGCGTCCACTGATGGAAATCAGGGCTCGCCTCACCAAAGCTCATGCCACCGATGCATATGGGAGAGATAGTGATTCCGGAATGACCCAAGGTCGTATAGCGCATGTCAATCCTTTCACGCGGTCGTGATAGCTTGTCAATCGTCTTGCCTCGTTCTTCCCGCATTCGAAGGCGCGTTCAAGCCTCCAAACGAAGGTGCTCCAAGCAGTTAGAACAGGCTCTTTACCCACGTGGTAAGCTCTGCCTCTGACATACGGGCATTCAAAAGCTTTGCCGCGACCCAATGGGCACCCGGCGCAGACGGCTCGAGGTCGCGCTGCGTTTTGCCCATGCCCGAGCCGCCCGACGTGGCAAACAGCACGACGCGTTTACCGGAGAAGTCACCCTCCTCCAAAAACGTCTTGATAATGTGCGGAGCGGTGTACCACCAAATGGGGAATCCGATGTACACCGTGTCATACTCTGCCAGGTTATCTGGCATGCCCGCAATCTCTGGACGCGAAGCCGGGTCGTTTGACTCGATGGAACTGCGACTGCGCTTATTGGTCCAATCCAAGTCTGCATTCGTATAGGGAACCTGGGGTGCGATTTCGAACAGATCGGCCTGAGCCGCCTGAGCCAAACGCTCCGCCACGCCCCTCGTCACGCCACTTGCCGAGAAAAATGCCACGAGATTCTTCATGATGCTTCCTCCTGTTACTGCATCGACACGGTTGTCGCCCATATCGTATTCCCTGGAGTCAGCTCCAACTCAAGAACTTTTTTCGCATGCATCTCTTGCCTTTGAGTCCGCTCAAAGGGTTACGATACTCCTGTTTGCAGACCACGAAACCCCTGCACGCATCCCTCAAGGAGGCACCCATGCGCATTGCGGAAGTTGTTGAACAGTACGACATCAGCGCGGACACCCTGCGCTACTACGAACGCATTGGACTTTTGCGCCCGGTCAAACGCAACGCGAGCGGCGTTCGCGATTACGGCGAAGAAGACTGTGCCCGCATCTCGTTTGTGAAATGCATGCGCGGCGCCAACGTGTCCATCGAGGCACTTATCGAGTATATGCAGTTGTTTGACGAGGGCGACTCAACGCTTGAGGCACGCAAAGCCATCCTCATTGAGCAACGCGTCGAAGCGCAAAAGCGCCTTGATAAAATCCAGGCGGGACTTGACCGCCTGGATTACAAAATCGCCCATTACGACGAGCTCATTGCCAAGCGGGAGCAAAAGTAGCCCCCGCTTGGAATCAATTCCCAATAAAGAGCCGGAACGGGCGGCACGCTTAGTTGGTGAGTCTCTCCAGCAGCTTGGCAACTTCCTCGACGTCAATCGGCTTTGCCACGTGGGCGTTCATGCCGCAATCCAGGCAACGCTGACGGTCCTCGACAAACGCATCGGCGCTCATAGCGATGATCGGGATGCTCCGCGCGTCCGGACGCTCCAACCCGCGGATGGCCTCCGTTGCCTCGTAGCCGTTCATATGCGGCATGCGCAGGTCCATCAGGATGGCATCGTAGTAGCCCGCCTCGGACTTTTCGAACATGCCCAGGCAGATCTGGCCGTCCTCCGCCCACTCAAGCTCCATTCCCAAATCGGACAACAGCTCAGCCGCAATCTCCCAGTTGAGCTCGTTGTCCTCGGCAAGCAGGAGTCGGCGACCGGCCAGGTTGAACTCCTGCTCCTCGCTGGCCTCTCCCTCGGACTCCTCGTCGCAGTACTGGCTCAACGCGTGGTACAGCGTGGACTTGAACAGCGGTTTTGGAATGAATCCGCTGATACCGGCCTCGCGCGCCTCGTTCTCGAACTCACTCCAGTCGTACGCGGAAATCAGCAGGATGGGGAACCCGGTGCCGAGCGCGTCGCGCAGACGGCGCGCCACCTGGATGCCGTCGATTCCGGGGAGCTTCCAGTCGAGCAAGATAACCTCGTAGCCATCGCCGCGCTGGTGACGGTCGACCGCCAGGCGAACCGTCTCTTCGCCGTCCAGCGTCCAGTCGGCGTTCACGCCGATCGAGTGGAGCGTGTCGACCGTGGTTCTGCATACCAGCTCATCGTTGTCTACGACCAGCATGTTCCAGCTCGGCAGCATCATGCTCGCCTCGCCGCCCTCGGCCTTCTCGAAGTCGAACGTCAGACGGAACTCCGAACCCTCGCCCAAAACGCTCTCGATCTCGATGGCACCCTCCATGGCGTCGATGATGTACTTCGTGATCGCCATGCCCAGGCCCGCGCCCTCGATCTTGCGCACGCGCTCACCGTCCGCACGGCTATACGACTCGTAAATCCTCTCGAGGAACTCCGGCGTCATGCCAATGCCGTTGTCCTTTACGACAACATGGCTACATCTGAATCGTGTTTCACCTTAAACCCTAGAGCCGACTCCAAGACAAGTTTTTATGTATACTTTTCCCGATTTATTCATACGCGAGCTGGGAGGCTCACATGAAGCGTTTTGTTACCGAAGACTCGTTTTGGGAACTCTTCCCCGGTGCATCGTTTGGCGTTGTGGTTGCGCGGAACATGAAGTCGCCCGAAAAGATCGACCCTTCAGCTGCGGATGAGATCGCGCGCCTGCTCGACCGCGCCAACCTGCAGGCCGAAAAGCACCTCGTGAGCAGCACGCTCTCCGAGAACGCGGCGGTGCGCGTGTGGCGCGAGGCCTATCGGCAGTTCAAGACCAAACGCGGCGCCCGTTGCTCCATTGAGAACCTGCTCAAGCGCGTGCTCAAGGGCAATCCCGTGGGTTCCATCTCCCCTTCTGTGGATATCTACAACACCGTGTCGCTCCGCTATGCCCTGCCCCTCGGCGGCGAGGACATCGACACGTTCGAAGGCGACCTGCGTCTGACCATCACCAAGGGCGGCGATGCGTTTATTCCGCTGGGCGAAAATGCCGAGAACGATCCGACTCTGCCGGGTGAGCTTTGCTACGTGGACGATGCCGGTGCCGTGTGCCGCTGCTGGAACTGGCGCGATGGCGTCCGCACAGCGCTTACCGATGCCACGCGCAACGCGTTCCTCATCGTCGAGTGCGTCGACCCCGAACGTGTTGAGGACTGTCGCTCCGCAACCGATGAGCTGGCCTCGATGGTCGAACGGTATCTGGGCGCCACGATTGCCGTCAAGGAACTCGTCACGAGCGAGAACCGCGTGGTCGTTATCGAGGAATAGCACGGTTTCGAGCAAATCACGACTCGCCACAAGAAAGGGGCAGTTCGAGATGAACTGCCCCTTTTGCATTTTAGGATGTAAGCGCTAACGAGCAGAGCGCTTGCGCGAGACACCAGCAGCTGCGAGCGTTGCCGCG
>OLVZ01000928.1_pt1 | contig 26967 bp, 22 predicted proteins | sample 1673341 | NCBI WGS metagenome assembly OLVZ01 (sample SAMEA3178944, study PRJEB25190) | human gut metagenome | biome: human gut; feature: human-associated habitat; material: faeces | place: Austria | collected 2013 | reverse complement strand
TCATGATAAATCATTTTAACATCAGGAGCATTTAAAATAACATTATACTCAACAGCTTTAACCTCAAAAACACCACTATCTATAGCTCTGGAAATTTTATCAGTTCCTTTATATGTTGCAGAATATGTGTATTTGCCGTCCGGAAGCTTATCAATACTTCTCATACCTGTTCCATTAACTACAACAATTTTATAAAATTCATTGTTAACTTCCAAAGTTACATTACCTGTAATTAGTTGACCGTCTTCTGTTTTAAGAGTTGCACTAAATACAATGTCATCTTCACCTACTTCAACAGTTACTTTTAAAATACTTGTGGTTTGGTTTAATGAAATAACCTTACTTGTATTTGAACTTAAATAGTTATTATCCCCATTATAAGTAGCTACAACTACATATGAACCGCTGTCTAAAGGTGAGATATACCATGATGCATTACCTCCAACAATAGTTTTATTTCTTGGTGAATATAATCCCAATATTCTAAAAGTAACATTACCGGTTGCATCATCATTTACAACAGCCCAAATCCTAATATTTTTATCAAATAATATTTCACTGGTGACAATTTCAATATGGGAACTAGCTTTATTTATATTAAATGATTTTTCATCAGATGACTTTGAATAAACAGAATTTCCCAAATAATCTGCTTTAACACTATAAGTTCCAGCATTTAATTTATCGAAAACAGCTACTGCTTTACCATTTATAATTTCAACTGTTTTAGTTAAATTTCCAATGATGAAAGTAACATTATCAGTTGCTCCAGAAGTTACACTAGCCATTACAGTTATATTTTCACCATAAACAGTGTTATTTACCTCAATGACAGTTTTTGAAAGTGAATTCTTAATACTGAATGTTATGTCCGCAGTATTGTTGTTGTAATTATTGTCTCCAGAATATATCACTTTTAAACTATGATTTCCTAAAGATAAATCAGAGATTGTAACTGTAGCTATTCCATTATTAAGTGTTTTTATATATTTTATTCCATCTACAATAAATGTAACTTCACCTGTTGCATCATTTGGAAGAGTTAATGTGATTACTTCATCTTGTCCTGCAAGAACATCCTTAATATCTACATTTAAGTTTGGAGTAGTTTTAGATACTGTAAATGAAGTTGTTTTTGATAGTTTAGAATCATATATAGCTTCTACAGTATAAGTGCCCAATTTTAATCCACCAAAGCTATAACTAGCATTTCCAGAGATTACCTCAACAGTTTTATTTAAATGATTTTTAATTATAAATGTGATAGTTCCATTAATTAAAGCATTGAAATTAGCCTTAATAACTGCATTTTCACCATATTCAATGTTATCTACAGTCAAATTAAAATCAAGAGGTTTAACTGTAATATTATTGTATATTTTTGTATAGTCATAGGTAGCAGATATTGTGTAATTTCCAGAAGTTAAATTAAGAGGAAGTGAAGCTTTACCTACATTATTTGTAATTACATTGTATTTTTCACCATTAACTTCCATTACAACAACCACATAAGTAAATGGATTGCCCTCCAAGTCAGTTACTTTAACTGTGTATTTAGATCCATCCCCCTCAACCATTATAATATCTTCACCAGTTAAAATACATTTATCAGTTATATTTATCGTTGTATTCCATGATGCTTCATCATAATAGTCATTTCCAGGATAGTATACATAAATGTAATTAGTTCCTTTTGTAAAGTTAACAGAAATATTAGCTATTCCATTAACTAATTTTGCTTGATAAAATACATTGTTTACATAAACTCCAATAAGTCCAGTACAATTTTTAGGATTTGTTTTTATATTAACAATACCTGTAAGATTATCATTTTGAACAACATCAACAGTTAAATTACAACTTTCCTTTAAAACGAAAAATGAAGTTGATGCAGTTGAATTAGCATATTTATTATCTCCCGGATAAATAACAGTCACATTATATTTTCCGCCAGCCAGATCATGTAATGTTACATTAGTTATTTCATCCTTTAAAAATATTTTACTTTCAACACCATTTATAACAAGTATTGCTTCCCCCCTAACATCTTCAGGACTTATTTTAATAGTTATTGTTACATTTTCACCTACCTTAACATCACTAGCATTAACAGTTAAATTTGTTTCATATTTATTTACTTTCAATAATGCACTGGCCGAAGTCATTTCGTAAAGTTGCTCATCAAGTTCACCACCCCATGTTTCAACTGTAATGTTATACACTCCAGCCCCACCATAATTTTTAATTGTAACTGAAGTATTTTCCTTATTTATGACAATCATCTGTACACGTTTACCATTAATACTTAAATATGCCATAATTTGAATTTCTTTAGGAGATGCGTGTATATTCATTTTTGCTATTTCACCAACTTTAATTTCAGGAATTGAAAGGTTCAAATAAATAGGACATTTATTTACAGTGATATTTTTATAAGCAAATGCTCTAAAATATTCATTATCCCCCATATAAGCAATATTTAATGTATGGTTTCCGGCAAGCAAATTAGGTATGTTGAAAGTTGCTTTACCATTAACTAATCTTTCAGTGTATGTTTTTCCACCAATGATAATTGAAACATTTCCTCCAGGCAGAAGTGAACCTATACCACTTACAGTTACATTAACAACAAGATTTTCAGTATAATAAATATCATTAACACTTACAGTCATATTTGATACAAGTTTACCTACATCAACCAATACTTTCTGAGTAAAATCCCCTAAACTAATTGAAACATCATAGCTTCCTTTCTTTTGAGTCCAATTATAGTTAATAGTAGCACTTCCATCAAATAGTGTTTTTGTTATTGTTTGTGGAGTTCCATTAACCCAAGTATTAAATGAAACATCAAAAATAGGGAATAAATTAATATTAATAGGTTTTCCACTACTGGATTTCCAAATAGCTGAAATATCAGTTGATCCATTTATATCAAGAGCACTATATTCGGGAGATCCAACTAACATTAACCATGACTCCACTTTATTAACATTAGACTTATTAACTGGCTTTTCATTAGATCCCCACCAATTATTATCCAAATAAATGTTTTTACCACCATCTGCAAAGAAATCAGAATAACTTTCAGGTAATGCTTTGTTATTTAAAAATGCAGAGTAACTTATATCTATTTCCCCGACATTGTAAATATTGACAGTACCTTTATAAACCGGAATAGAGCTGTCTTTTACTCCACCATTATTTGTAAAAATACACCCAATAGCTTTTAAATTACCTTCATTATAAACAACGCCAAAAAGAGTATTAAATAAAGCTCTAGTTACAAAAGAATCTTTAATAGTGGAATTTACCATAGTACAATTTCCAGAATTATAAAGAACTGCTCCTTTAACTTGTTGATCAGTTCTACTATCAGACATTACAACCCTAGTTAATGTTAAATTACCATCATTAGAAATTGACCCACCAAATCCAAAATCTCCAATATGTGAACCTTTAAATGTAGAATCAAATATTTTTAAAGAACCATTATTATAAACATCACTTCCATGAGCATAATTCGGTGCATCAGAAGTCATTGAATTGCCAGAAAATCTGGAATTAATAATAGTCATATTACCTAGATTACTAATGGTTCCACCATAATTTGACTTACCTGTAGATTCTATATGCCCCATACGATTATTGTTAAATGTACAATTGTTAATAAAAACTGTTGCTTTTTTAACGTCCAATACTGCACCATATATGCTTTTTTTATCCTGAAGATAATCCAGCTTTTTAAATGCATTAATAAAAGTTATATTGCTAATGCTAACAGTTACACCATCAGAAATCGTGAAAAAATAGTTTTTATTCAATCCATCAAATACCGTGTTAGTAGAACCTACAATATTTACAGACTTATCTATCTTAATTTTTGAATTATCTGAACCCTTATATGTTCCATTATCAATGTAAATAGTAGTATTATCCTTAGCTAAAAACATAGCCCAATCTAATGAATTAGTAGCACTGCTCCAAGAAGTAGCATCAGCATAACTACTGCCTTTTACACTAACATAAAGAGAATTGCCATTATTTTCTTCACTAATTATTGGATTATTATTCTCACCAATAATCAGATTATTATCATCAATTACAGGATTATCCTGTAAATTCCCAATTGTTTCATTAGTTAAATCTGTAGCACTAACACTGGCAAAACTTAGCATACTACATAAGATTAACATTAACATAACAATTAACAATCTACCATGTTTCAATCTTTTCAAACCTCCATTGAATCATAATTTATTTTATATTTTATAAAATATAATTGATTAATGATAATTAAAATTATCAAAAAATAAACAAACATCTAAAAAAATTACCATTAACTAAACATTATATTCATTATATCAATATATTAAAGAATACAATTAAAGATTTAGTATAAAAATTATATAAAATTAACGATAAAAATCATGTTTAAGATTAAGCTTATTATTTTACCTGATTTTAACTAATTATTTTCCAATTTCAAGCTATAATCTTTTTAGATAATGATTTTAACATGAGCCCATTTGTTTATATTGCTTGTTAAAAAATAGTTTTGATATATTTTCAACTGACAGAAATAAAAATTCACAATTCCTATTCTACAGCAGCCAAATAGTGTTTTATAAAAAAAGAAAAAAATAAGTAATGATCTATTCAGTTTGAACATTACTTGTATCAATAGACTTGATTAAAATGTTTACAGGATTACTATTATCAGAAACATCCCAATCAGAAGGAGTATTTGCAGCACAAACAATATATTGGATATTATTTACTTCACAAACATATCCATATATAGGCATTCCATCTTTATCATAAGATTGCTCAAATACTTTTATATCACCAAATCCGGAAACATCTTTTTGACTTTTAAAGGTATAACCTTTTGATTCAAGAGTTTTTTTTGCATCTTCCGGACTTTTAGCATCACTAGCTAAAACAATAATTGCAAGATTATCTTTAACTAAAGCAGTATTTCCATCATCATCAGTTTGAACTTCAAATCCATCAGGAACTACATAAGTTGCTCCATCAGGTAATGTGACATCTTCAGCAGCTACTATGCCTATAGTAACTGCAGCTACAACACAAAAAAGTAATGTAACCAATATTTTTGAATTTAATTTCATTTAAATCTATTTCTCCAAATTAATAAGATATAGCTCACTTTCAAAAAAAAAGTAATCTATAGTTAATAATTTAAAAATAATACTATTTAAATTTGTATAAAATATTTCAATAAAAATATAAACAATTCAAATCCAGTAAACATTATTAAAGCAAAAATGGAAAAAAATAAATTAACAAACATTATAAATTAACAAAATAAGATAAATGTTTATAAAAACCTGCTAAAAATAAACTAAAATTAAAAATAAAATATAGATTATAGTTTACTATGCCCCCAATTATTAAATAAATATGTTTTAAGACATTCTACATAAACTAAAAATATAACTTATTCACATGATTCAACCAAATACCTAAAATTTTTCAATAAAATCCAATAATCAAGTTTTACATAATCCCCCAAAAAACACCCTCATTTAAGCAATGCCAAATATCATCATTACTTTTCAAAAATAATCTCTCCATACCTGACAGACCCCATTAAACAACCATTATAATTTTTTAAATTAAATCATTGCCAAAAACATTTTAATTAGAAAATTTATTAAAAAAAGAAACAGAACAATTTTCAGCAGGATTAACATTATCTAAAAACAATAGCTTTTTTATTTAATCCTAGGAAATAAAAGCTAAATTAAAATAATTAAAAGAGTTAAGTTTAATCCGGTTAAAAACTATAATCCGTCACTTAACTCATTAAAAAAAATAAAACAGCTATGAAAATAGCTACTTAATGTACTAATAAAACATCTTTTTTAAAAGAGTGAATAACCTTTTCAGCCACACTTCCAATAAAGAATTTTGTAACTCTACCTTTACCAGATGATGCAATAGCTATTAATTCAACATCTTCATCTTCTGCAACTCCAACAATAGTTTCTGCAGGAAAACCAACAAGAACTTTAGTTGTAATATTAAGATTTGGATCAAATTTAGCTTTCATTTTATCAACATTAAATTGGGCTTCATCTAAGAAAGACTGATTTAATTTATCAATATCATCTTTACTTTGGAATTGGTGTGGAGTTAATTCAGATGCAACTGATAAAATGATGATTTCACCACCTTCAGCAAGTAAATCTCCAACTTTTTCGACTTCTTTTTCCGCAGCTTCTGATCCATCAGTAGGAACTAAAATTTTTTTATACATAATTTTTCACCTCATGAAAAATGTTTAGTTCATGCATTTTTATTTTAATTTAAACTATTTAATAAATATTATGAAAATAATTTTTAACTACGGAACCACTTTATTAATTATAGGCATCTTTTTAATTAACAATACAATTATTATTGAGAGAATATACAAACAGAATGTCCCTAAAATTCTATAAATTAAATTTGTTTGGGCAAAAGGAAAAATAGTGTTAAAAATCGTGTATTTAATTTGAATATGAATTAAATAAACTCCCATAGTACAGCTAGCTAACACAGCTACACTTTTTTCATTTAAATTATCCCATGAAATATTTTTAATTAATAGAAAAACACTTACTGCTAAAAATACACTTAACAGGGAGGTGTAATCAAATAAATGATCAATTAACATGTTTGCATTTATTGACATGCAATAAGTATAATCCATAACGAATTATTACAGATAATATCCCAATAATATAGATAATAATCCTTTTTACTCTAGACACATCCATTACAGACAATAAATAACCTAATATCACAAATATCAAATATCCATTTATTTCAATGAAATTACTGGCTATTTCAGGAATTGTAAATCCAAATATATTACTTAATGGAATCAAAATTGATTTAAACATAGCTATAACTATAACAATTCCCCACAAGATATTTCTACCTTCTTTATTTTCAGTTAATGGAGATAAAATTGGAATTAAACAATACATAAATAAAAAAGAAAATGCCCGATTAAAAGAAATTTTAGAAGGAAAAAAAAATAAAAGAGATAAATATTAAATTAAAAAAAGAAAACGAAGAACTAAAAAAAGCAATAAAAAATAATGTTAACATGCCTTTTGATATCCCATTATGTACTATTATTGAGAATGAAGAAATAAGTGATGAAGAACTTGAAAAAGTAATTGATGAGCTTGAAGATTTAACTGATGAAAAACAAGATATGGAAATCATTTCTTTATTATCCCGATCTAAAAAAAGATTAGAAGTCCTGGAATCTCTAGAAAATGAAAATAAAATTCCTTCAGTAATTAGTAAAGACATAAATGACAGCAGCCACCACATCTCAAAATATCTAAAAACATTGAAAGAATATGGATTAGTGGTTTGTCTTAATGAAAATGATAAACGATACAGATATTACAGTATAACACCAAAAGGAACTAAATATCTTAATATTGTAAAAAATAAAAAATAAGAAAGCTATAGAATTAACTATAGCTAAATTAAATGAATCTAAACGATTCCTTGAGCATTCATTGCATCTACTACTTTTTCAAAACCAGCTATGTTTGCACCAACTACGTAATTTTTCTCAAATCCGTAGGTTTTAGCTGCTTCATCAACATTAGCAAAGATATTTTCCATAATGACTTTAAGTCTTTTATCAACTTTATCAAAGTCCCATGAGAATCTTTGAGAGTTTTGAGCCATTTCTAATGCAGAAGTAGCTACTCCACCAGCATTGGAAGCTTTTCCTGGTCCAAATAATACATCATTGTCTTGTAAGTATTCAGTAGCTTCAATAGAAGTAGGCATGTTTGCACCTTCAGCAACTGCAACAACACCATTAGCTACTAACTGTTTAGCATCATCTAAAAGTAATTCGTTTTGAGTTGCACATGGAAGAGCAATATCACATTTAACAGACCATACACCTTTACCTTCATGATATTCTGCACTTGGTCTTGCTTCAGCATATTCAGTTAGTCTTGCACGTTTAACTTCTTTTACTTCTTTTAATAATTCTACATCAATTCCTTCAGGATCATAAATCCAACCGGTAGAATCAGAACAGGTTACAGGATTACCACCTAATTGTTGTGCTTTTTCAATAGCATAAATAGCTACATTACCTGCACCAGACACTGCAATAGTTTTTCCTTTAATATCAATGTCATTTGCTTTTAACATTGCATCAGTAAAGTATAATAATCCGTATCCGGTAGCTTCAGTTCTTGCTAATGAACCACCATAAGATAATGCTTTACCAGTTAATACTCCTTCGGATAATCCTTTAATCCTTTTGTATTGACCATATAAGAAACCAATTTCTCTACCACCAACACCAATATCTCCTGCTGGAACATCAGTGTCTGCACCAATGTATTTGAATAATTCAGTCATGAAACTTTGACAGAATGCCATGATTTCCCTGTCAGATTTTCCTTTAGGATCAAAGTCTGAACCTCCTTTACCTCCACCAATTGCAAGGCCAGTTAAGGAGTTTTTGAAAATTTGTTCAAAACCTAAGAATTTAATAATACCTACATTTACGGAAGGGTGGAAACGTAATCCTCCTTTGTAAGGTCCAATTGCACTATTAAATTGTACACGATATCCAGTATTTACTTGTACTTGTCCATTGTCATCTACCCATGGAACACGGAATTTTAATTGTCTTTCCGGGTTAACTAACCTTTCAAGAAGTGCATTCTTTTTATATTCTTCTTCATTTGCTTCAATAACAACCCTTAAAGATTCCAATACTTCTTTTACAGCCTGATGGAATTCTGGTTCAGAAGGGTTCTGTTTTACAGTTAATTCTATTACATCATCTACATAAGACATAATATTTCTCCTCCGTTAATTAAAATATATAATTACAGAATTTTCTAGAAATTGATTAAAAAATTCAAAAATCTATTTGAATAAATAATAATATTTTCTAAAAATTTCCAACACTTGTTCAGTGTATATCATTAAATAACATTCAGATTTTGACCTGGAATAACCAAGAATATTTAACAATATGATAATTACTATATATTTTCTATTATTAAAAACTTTCACTTTTCTAAATAAAAATAAAAAAATATTCAATACAATTAATAAATCAATTGGACAAAATTATATCTTTTCAAAAAAACAGTAGGTATTTATATAGTACTTTTTACATAATAATCTACGAAAACAGGTAAAAATCATTTTTTAGTAGACAAAAAATAAAAATAATGAATGATTTTTAAAGTTTTCCAAAAAATATCTTGCTAACTAAAAAAATATTCAAAAATTAAATAAAAAAAGAGAGAATCAAAATGGCTGTATATAAACCAACTGATGAATTAAAAATATCAAAATCCAAATATGACAAATTGAAAGAAGATTATTTAAAAAATCCAAAAACTACTTATTCACTTTATGCTAAATTCAATAAAGAATATCCTATGGATAAAAAAACATTTATTAAAATTATTGACAAAATTAGAATAGATGAAGGTGCAAATGCATTTAATCCAATTAAAAAAACAAAAAGAGCAAATAATCCATTTAGCTATCATGATAAACATCCAGATAGCTATGTTTGTATGGAATATTCAAAATAGAACCATAATGGAATTAAAAATATTTATCCAACATGGTATCTTAAAATAGCTGCAACTCCACCAAATGCTCTTAAGAGTTGCATACCCTCTTCAGTTTCTGTAGAAATAAGTTCCACTGCAGAATTCATTTCTTCAGCTTTTTCAACAAAATCTTCAATTAAAGTTTGTGAAGATTCTTCTTTTAAAGTTTCACCACAATTGGAACATGGTTTTTCAAGTTTATCTGCTTCACTCTGGGATTTGACTGTGATTTCCTCTTCACTGCCACAGCTAGGGCATTTGAAAACTTTACGCATTGAAGTTAAATCTTCAGATAACAATAATGTGTCAACTGCACCCATAATTAAGTTAGTTCTAACTTCCCTTTCACCATAAGATGCAAGTCCTTTGTCTTTAACTAGTTCATGCAAGAATTTTTGAACTACTTTTTTCTCCTGCATAACATCCAAATCATTTAGAATATCTGCAGATTTATCTATTACTTCCCTAATACCAAATTCTCCAGTATATGAAGTATCTACAGTAGCTATGATTTTATCTTTAATTTCATAGTTAAGATAATCCCCTTTTACAAATTCTTCTTTTGTAAAACCAGGACCTCCAATAATAACTCCTTCAAGTTCATCTAAAGCAAGGAAATCTTCATTCATGTGTTCCCCGATACGTTTTTTAAACTCATGAGCAGCCAAATCAATTACACGATCAAACCTTCTTTGTGATTGACCTCCTGCTTTGTGTTTACCTGGAACACCACTAGTTAAATGATTTAAAATATTTACTTTTTTACCTCTTAAAGTAGCTATTGTAGCTTCTTTTCTGTCGATAACTGCCAAACCATAAGTTTCCCTTTCTTCAATCATGTATTCAAGAGGTTCTAAGAAAAACTCATTGTTACACTGATACCAGTAAGTTGTAATAGGTTCCGGAGGTTCAAAAACATAAGTTTCCATTTTTTCAGTTCCAGGACCACCTTTTGGAATCATACCAACAAAAAGAACCAAACCATTTTCAGGAGGTACTTTAAACAGTCTTATTCTTTGTAAAATTACTTCAATAGCCGATTGTACATTCTTTCTTGTTTGTTTACTTTTAATGTTAGCACTCTGACCGAGCTCATCCCTCATCTGTTTACCTACATCACTGAGTTGTTTATCATGAGGAATATAAACGGAAACAAGCTCTGTACCTCTACCTTTTTTCTCTGATAATTCTTTTAAAGTTTTTTTAAATTTATATAATTCTTTTGATGATACATCTGCCATTTTAATCCCTTAAATTAATATAATAATATATTTATGTAATTTCACCTTATAAATAATTAATGAAAGAACTTTAAATAGTATAAATACTAATTATTAATAACGAAGATGATAATATGGTTTTAAGAAGATGTCCAAAATGTCATTCAACATGTGATGACCAATACGGATTTTGTATCAAATGCGGATATGAATTCCCGAAAATAGCAGAAAATGAAAATGCTTGTCCTTACTGTGGATTTGCAAATCCTGATGAAGCTACATTTTGTGTTAAATGTGGTACTCCACTAATTTTCAAAAACCAGTTAAACGGAATTAACACAACATTAAATCCGATAGTTATTAAAAAAGAAATCAGCAAATCCGCCAGAGAACAAAAAGAATATAAACCTACCAGTAAAATAATCATTATTCTCGGTTATATCTTTTCTTTACTTGGGGGAATAATTGGAGTAATATTAGCTCTTTATCTTGCAACAAGAAAAGATCCGGTAGCTAAAAAACATGGATATATTCAATTAACTATTTTAGTATTATATGGAATTTTAATATTGACATTATACCTAACCGGAAATCTTGATTTAACCACTTTTAATAATGCTACACAAATGTTAAGTGGTAATTTAACCGGCATTAATCCATAATTGGCAGATACATTACCATAGCTCCATCACCATTATTGTAATAATGGGGAACTTTCCTATCTACTTCAAAATTAAATTTTTTATAAAATTCAATAGCTCCATGATTATTCTCATTTACTTCCAAAAGTATTTTATTTATTTTAAATAATGATAAAACAGTTATAGCTTTTGATAATAACTTTGTTCCTGCTTTTTTTCTTTGATAATCCTTATCAACAGCTAAAGAGATAATATGACCTTCATTTTCATATTTAATCCAAAATAAGACATAACCTACAACATAACCTTCATCTTCAGCTACCAAAAAACCTGCACCAATATCATGCAACTGTTTAAACATGTTAAGTTCATAAGACTCGTCAAAAGACATCTTTTCTATTTCACAAACACGTTTTAAATCATTCGGAACAAATTCTCTAATTATCATCTATAAACCTATAATTTAAATTAATCTTGAAAGATTATATATCAATAAATAAATATATAATTTTTGAGGTTAAAAAATGTGGAATGATTTCGCAGAGTTCATTTTAACACAGGCAACTGAAAATCCGACAAAAATAGTAGAAATAGCTGTTGGAAAATTTGACGGAGTATACCAGTATTTAAAGAGAAATGAAAATATAGAAATTATCAAAACTGATATTTCACCAGATGATGATGAAGTAATTAAAGATGACATTACAAATCCTAATTTAGAGTTATATAAAAATGCTGATATTATCTACTCTATTCGCCCTCCAAGCGAATTACAGCCACATATAGAAAAATTATCTCAAAAAGTAAAGGGAACTTTCATTATAAAACCATTATGTAATGAAGATTTAAATATACGTTCCAAAAAAGCAAAATTAAAAAATTATAAAAAAGCAAGTTTTTACATATTATAGGTGTCTTTAATGGAAGAATTTTTAAAAAAATACCATACTTCAAAAGAAGGGCTGAATTCTAGTGAAGTAACAAAACGCCAAAATCAGAATGGTCTTAATGAATTAAAAGAAAAAAAGAAAAAAAGTCCAGTTATGCTCTTTTTAGAACAGTTCATTGATGTTTTAATAGCTCTGCTTATTGTTGCGGCTATTGCAGCATATTTTGTTGGAGATGTTATTGATTCATGCGTAATTTTAATAGCTGTACTCTTAAATACAATAATCGGATTCATACAGGAATACCGTTCAGAAAAAGCAATTGAAATGCTTAAAAGTGTTACAACATCCCATGCAGTTGTTAGAAGAGATGGACAAGTGCAAAAAATTGATGCAAAAGAACTGACCATCGGAGACATTGTAATTCTTGAAGAAGGAGATAAGATTCCCGCAGATTTAATATTGATTGAAACCAATAAGTTAAAAGTTGATGAATCCAATTTAACCGGAGAATCTGTACCTGTTGAAAAATCTCCAAAAGAAGAAGCATATATGGATTCAAATGTAACTTTAGGAAACGGAGTGGGAATTGTAACTGCCATAGGTATGGATACATCAATAGGAAAAATAGCTGAAGTAATTCAAGAAGAAAAAGGAGCAACTCCCCTTCAAAAGAAAATGGACAAACTCGGAAAAACACTTTCAGTAATAGCTATTATTGTTTGTGTATTTATATTCATTTTTGAATTATTCAGAGGAATCCCTATTGTTGAAACATTTTTAACAGCAGTTTCACTTGCAGTAGCTGCCATACCTGAAGGTTTACCTGCAGTTTTAACATTAACTTTAGCTTTAGGAATGCAGCAGTTAACCAAATCCAATGCAATTGTTCGCAGACTGCTTTCAGTAGAAACTTTAGGTTCATGTACAGTTATCTGCAGTGATAAAACAGGAACTTTAACTGAAAATAAAATGGCTGTTAGAGATGTATTTTTTTATAATAAAAGCAAATCTTTAGAAATCAATGCACTGTGTAACAATTCCACAATTAGAGATGGTAAAACTATTGGAGATCCTACAGACGGTGCTGTTTTAAAATACAGTCAGGACAATAACTATTTTAAAGAGGATTTGCAGGAAAAATTCCCCAGAGTTGATGAAATCCCATTAGACAGCAGCCGTAAAATGATGACCACTATACATGAAAATGGTGAAAAGTATCTGGTTCTCACTAAAGGTGCTCCAGAAATCATTATCGGCAAATGTAAACACATAGATAACAATGGAAGTATTGAAATTCTTGATGATTCAGTAAAGGAAACACTAACTGAAAAAATAAATGAAATGAGTGATAAAGCTCTGAGAGTTTTAGGAATTGCATATAAAAATACAGCAGATATTGAAAATAATGCAGAAAATGATTTGATATTTACAGGACTTGTTGGAATAATTGATCCTCCAAAAGAAAATGTTGATAAATCAATAGCTGCATGTAAAAAAGCCGGAATTAAAGTAAAAATGATAACAGGAGACCATCTAAAAACAGCTTCAGCTATTGCCCGCGAAATTGGAATCCTGACAGACGGAAAAGTAATTGACGGTGAAACTCTGGATAAATTAAGTGATGAAGAGTACTTTGAGATAGTAGACAACATACAAGTTTATGCAAGAGTAAAACCAGAACAGAAAATGAGAATTGTTGAAACTTTAAAACAAAAAGGCGAAATTGTTTCAATGACTGGAGATGGTGTAAATGATGCTCCTGCACTTAAAAACGCATCTATAGGAGTTGCTATGGGATCAGGTACTGATGTTGCAAAAGAATCCGGAGATATGATTATTCAGGACGACAACTTTGAAACAATAGTAACTGCCATTCGTGAAGGACGTAAAATATACGACAATATTAAAAGATTTGTCAAATTTCAGGTATCAACAAATGTAGGAGCTATTTTAACAATTGTCGGAACAAGTATTTTCATGCTTCCTGTACCATTTAACCCTGTACAACTGCTCTGGATTAACATTGTAATGGACGGACCTCCTGCCCAAACTTTAGGAATGGAAGGCAGCGAAAGAAATATTATGACAAGACAGCCTGAAACAGGAGATATTCTGAATAAAAAGGTATTGATAAAAATATTTATTGCAGGTCTTGTAATGGCAATAGGTTCAATAGCACTGTTCAGCTACAAATTGGCAATTGGCGCAAGTCAAAAGCAGGCAATGACTGTAGCATTTACTTTATTTGTAATGTATCAGTTATTTAATGCATATAATTCAAAATCCAATTCAGATAAAAAAAGCACTTATCTTTATTTGGCTATTATAGCTTGTTTTATATTACAGATATTAATTGTATACATACCTGAACTGCAACTGATATTCAGAACAACCAACATTGGAATTACAGACTGGATACTGATATTCATAATCGCAGCTACAATATTAGTGTCCAACAAAATAGCAAACAAAATTGTGGTAGAATGAAAAAACTAAACATCCTCCTTATTGGAGGAACAAAAGACGCAAGTAACATAACCAAACACATAAAAGAAAAATATGATTCATATATTCTGACTACAACAACTACAGAATATGGATCAAAATTAGCTATTGAGTCCGGAAGTGATGACACAATAGCTAAACCACTTTTAAAAGATGAATTCATAACACTTATTGAAACTAATGAATTCAATCTTTTAATTGATGCAACTCATCCTTACGCATCACATATCACCCAAACTACTGTTAGCCTATCCAAATTATTTAACATAACATATATTCGCTTTGAAAGACCTCCATCAAACCTTGATAATGTTGACACATCAAGAGTTCATGAAGTAACTTCCCTTGATGAAGCTGGAAAATTAATAGCTAGTGATTTTACTTCCGGAAATGTACTGCATCTTGCAGGAGCAAATACTATGGAAACTATTTTAAAATATGTTCAGGTAAACAGATTTTATGCAAGAATTTTAAAAGTTCCCAAATCTCTGGAAAAATGCAAATTGCTGAATGTTCCTGAAGAACATATCATAGAAATGAAAGGTACCTCCAGCTTAGAAGAAAACCTAAAAATAATTGAAGAAACACAAGCAAGTGTTATAATAACAAAAGAGAGTGGTGATATTGGAGGAGTAATCAATAAAATCAATGCTGCTAATTTAAAAGATATAGGTGTCATCATGTTAAAACGTCCAAAAATCAAAGATTTAAATAAGAAAGACATTGTTTCTAATTTAGATGAATTGGACGAAAAAATAAATAACTATTTTTAAATAAAAAAGAACGCCGAGACTGGGATTTGAACCCAGGCGGAGAAACTCCACAGGATTTCAAGTCCTGCGCCTTACCAGACTAGACTATCTCGGCATAAAAACAGAAAAATATTTAGAAAAAATCTAAATATTTATCCTTTAAGTTCTATTTCAATACTTACATTATCAGGAACATTAACTTTCATGACTTGTCTCATAGCACGTTCGTCAGCACCAATTCCAACTAAACGTTTATGAATTCTAAGTTCCCATTTTTCCCAAGAAGCTTTTCCTTCTCCATCTGGAGATTTTCTTGTAGGTACTACTAATTTTTTAGTAGGTAATGGGATAGGACCAGACAAATCAACACCAGTTCTTTCAGCGATTTTTTTAAGTTGATCACAGACATAAGCCAATTTTTCCGGATCAGTTCCTGTAAGCTTAATTCTTGCTTGATGCATTATTATCCTCCAAAAATAAAAAATAAAGAAAGGAATAATCCTTTCTTTTAATTAACTACTTATAAATCTATTTAGCTGGGGTAACGTCAATACATAATCCAGCAGCAACAGTTTGACCCATATCCCTAATAGCGAATCTACCCATTTGAGGGATTTTTTTAGCGTTTTCGATTACCATAGGTTTGGTTGGTTTAACTTTTACGAATGCTGCGTTACCAGTTTTTAAGAAGTCAGGGTTTTCTTCAGCTACTTGACCAGTTGCAGGGTCTAATTTTGCAGTTAATTCTAAGAAAGTACATGCAACTTGAGAAGTGTGACAGTGGAATACAGGAGTGTATCCAACAGTGATTACACCAGGGTGTTGTAAAACAACAATTTGTGCATCAAATTCTTTAGCTACAGCAGGAGCATCATCTACATGACCAGCTACGTCTCCTCTTCTGATATCGTTTTTACCTACACCCCTTACGTTAAATCCAATGTTGTCACCAGGTTCAGCAGTTTCAAAGGTTTCGTGGTGCATTTCGATAGATTTTACTTCTCCGGAAGCTCCAGCAGGTTCGAAGATTACGTTTTCTCCTTTTTTCATAACACCAGTTTCTACTCTTCCTACAGGTACAGTACCTACACCAGTAATGGAGTAAACATCTTGAATAGGAATCCTTAATGGTAAGGATACAGGTTTTTCAGGAGCTGCTAAATTATCTAAAGCTTGCATTAAAGTGTCACCTTTGTACCAGGAGGTGTTAGGACTTGCATCTTTAATGTTGTCTCCTTCAAATGCAGAAACAGGGATGAAAGGAACATTAGCAGGGTTGAATCCAACAGTTTTAATTAAAGCAGATACTTCGTCTTTTAATTCGTTGAATTTTGCTTCATCATAATCTACTAAATCAATTTTGTTGATTGCAACGATTAATTGGTTAATACCTAAAGTTTTGGATAAGAAAACGTGTTCTTTGGTTTGTGGCATTACACCATCGTCTGCAGCTACTACTAATACACCAGCGTCTGCTTGGGAAGCACCAGTAATCATGTTTTTAACGAAGTCTCTGTGTCCAGGACAGTCTACAACAGTGTAGTCGTATTTTTTGGTAGAGAATTTTTGGTGAGCAAGGTCGATAGTTACTCCTCTTTCCCTTTCTTCTCCTAATTTGTCCATAACAAATCTGAATTTGTTTTCTCCGTCATCTAATTGTTGTTCAGCGATTGCACCTGCTTTTAATAACAAGTGTCCAACTAATGTGGATTTTCCGTGGTCAACGTGTCCGATAAATGCTAAATTAATATGTTCTTTAGTTTTTGCCATAATAATACCTCTTTTCGTATAAATCGAAATAACATTCATTAAGCTTATAATTTTAGCTTAATTTAAATTTTAATTATTCACATATAAATATGTAATGTTTTTTTCGTAATTTCAAATAAAAAATATAAAAAAATTAAAAATTAAATTTTAATTATCCTACATAATGTTCAGGACCATAAGGTTCTGGAGATAAGCCTTTTCTTTGCCTAATCTCTTTAACAATTTGATTTTGCATTTCACGTGGTAATCTTTCAAATCCAGACATTTCAGTAGACCATAAACATCTACCTTCAGCAGCGGATCTGATATCTCCAGCAAAACCAAACATTTCAGCTACAGGAACTTTAGATTCAATAGTAGCCATGTCTCCTTCTTGACCCATGTCAACTATTTGACCTCTTCTGTTTTGGATTTCCCTGGTACATGGACCCATGTAATCTTGTGGAGTGTTAATGAACACTTTTTGCATAGGTTCAAGTAAAGTAGGACCAGCAGACATCATAGATGCATAAATTGCATTTCTAATAGCTGGCAATACTTGTGCAGGTCCTCTGTGAACTGCATCTTCGTGAAGTTTTGCATCGTGAAGTTTGAATTTTAATCCCATAGCTATTTCTTTAGCTAAAGGCCCGTCATTAAGTGCAGATTCAAATCCTTCAATTAAAAGCTCTTTTACTTCATCTAAGTATTGGATACCACGAGTAGCATTAATGAATAAGCTTCTGTTGTAAACATCCCATACTTTTCTTGCTTCTTCTTTATCCAAACCGTATTCCATGAAGTCATTAGCAGATTCTTTACCTTTAACTTTACCTTCTTTGAGTTTTCCTTCTTGTAATGCTTTGAAAAGTTCATCTTCTAAAGGTTCAACAGTAATGTAGAATCTGTTATGTTTGTTTGGAGATTTACCTTCAACTTGTGGAGATAATTGAGATACAGTTTCTCTGTATACAACAATAGGTTCTGAAGTTTGGATTTCCACACCTTTTTCTTTAATTCTGTAACTGATAACTTCCAAGTGAAGTTCTCCCATACCTGAAACTAAGTGTTCACCGGTTTCTTCGTTAATTTCAACTTTAATGGTTGGGTCTTCTTTAGCTACTTGCCTTAATACTTCAATTAATTTTGGTAAATCTTTAGTATTTTTAGCTTCTACAGCAACTGTAACTACAGGTTCAGAAATATGATCTAATCCTTCAAACTCTTTGATTTTATCTTCAGGAGAACAGATGGTTTCCCCAGCGATTGCACCTTTTGCACCGGCAATATATACAATGTTACCTGCAGGTACAGCATCAGTGTTAACTCTTTCAGGTCCGAAGTATACACCTACTTGCTGAACTCTGGATTTGGAATGAGATCCAACTAAGTAAACTTCAGTACCTTTTTCAATTGATCCTCCGTAAACCCTACCGGTAGCAATTTCACCAGCATGTTTATCTACAGATACATTAGTAACCATTACAGCTAAAGGTCCGTCAGGACTTGTAGTAATCATACCTTGACCTGCAGGAGATTCAATGTCACCTTCCCAGATATTAGGTACCCTGTATTCCTGAGATACTTTAGGAGAAGGTAAGTGTTCTACTACCATACCAAGCAATACTTCAGATAATGGGACTTTTTGAGCTAATTCTTTTTGTTTATCTTCATTACAGTAATCAATGATGTCTTTGAAGTTAACTCCAGTTTCTTGCATCATTGGAACGTTAATAGCCCAATTGTGATAAGCTGAACCGAATGCTACACTACCATCAGTGAAATCAACAGCCCATTCTTCTTTTTTATCTTCAGGAGCCATATTTTTGATTAATTTGTTAGCTTCCATGTAAATGTTAATGAACCTTTTTTGTAATTCATCAGGTTCTAATTTTAACTCGTTGATTAATCTGTCAACTTTGTTAATGAACAAAACAGGTTTAACATTTTCTTTTAAAGCTTGTCTAAGTACAGTTTCAGTTTGAGGCATGATACCTTCAACAGCACAAACAACAACAACTGCACCATCTACAGCTCTCATAGCACGAGTTACGTCCCCACCAAAGTCAACGTGACCTGGAGTATCAATTAAGTTGATTAAGTATTCTTCATCTTTGTAATTGTGAACCATTGATACATTTGCTGCATCAATAGTAATACCACGTGCTTGTTCTTGTTCATCAAAATCTAAAAACCTTTGATCACCAGCAAGTTCTTCGGAAATCATTCCTGCACCTGCTAAAAGGTTATCGGATAATGTAGTTTTACCGTGGTCAATGTGAGCACAGATACCAATATTCCTGATGGAATCCGGTTTATACATTAAATCCTTAATTTTTGCAATCATTTTCTCTCTTCTACTCAAAGAAATCACCTTATATAAATATGATTAGTGTGCTGCTTTTGCAACTCTTTCTTTTTCTTCTTTTTTCTGTAAAGCGAAACTTCTGGAATCTTCTTCAGAAGCAAGAATTAATTCATCAGCTAAACATTCAGCAACAGATTTTCTGTTTTTAAATGCTGATTGTAAAGTTCCTCTAGTTAAAAATCCTAATGAAAGGTCTACTCTTCTTTGTGGAGAAATGTCCACCGCTACTTGGTATCCGATACCACCGTATTTAATACGAGTAGTTTCTTCACGAGGGGAAGTATTTTCAACTGCAGTAACTAAAACTTGAACAGGATTCTTTTTAGTTCTTTTGTTGATAATATCCAATGCATCTTTTACAATATTGTAAGCTTTGTTTTTCTTACCTGAGTTGATGTGAGTCCTCATGATTTTATTCATTAATCTTTCAATGATAGATACTTTAGATTTTGCAAACTGTCTTTTTACATGTCTACCTGAAGTGTGAGGAACAAGAGTTTCATCTAAGCAGATGTATTTTACTAAACCTAAATCTTCGATTTTGACTTCATCGAGTTCCCATTTATCAAATAATTTACTCATAAAAATACCATCCTTATCTTACAGGTTTTTCTATTTTTCCACTTACCATCTCGGATAAAGCTACGTTGTTAACTTTAGATACTTTCCAACGAACTCCAGGAATATCTCCCATAGATCTTCCAGATGGTCCACCAATTCCTTCAATCATAACTTCATCGTGCTCATCGATAAATCCAATAGCTCCGTCACCTGGTGCGAAAGCGGTTAATTGTTTACCGTTTTTGATTAATTGAACACGAACACATTTACGTATAGCAGAGTTAGGTTGTTTTGCTTCTATCCCTACTTTTTCGATTACAATTCCTCTAGCTTGAGGAGCTCCTTCGAGAGGGTCTGCTTTAACATCTAATCTTAAAGCTTTCCTTTTGTAATCTACATCTTTCCACTTAAAATTTTGTCTATTTTTTTTAAGTTTTTTTGCAGCAAAAAGTCCTGGCATAATATTTCCTCTAAACTTTTATTAAACATATCTAAGAATCCACCGCTGCGATTTATACAGCTAAAAATAGCTAATACAATCTAAATTCAAAGATATAACTAGTTAATAATATAATAATTAATTAGACAATTAAATTATCTAAAAATGAAGATATCATGATCTTTTATTGGAAGCATAGTAAAAAGCACACACAACTATGTTCCATTAATTGTCGATATCTTATGATGATTTATCTTTTTTAACATTAATAAAGGTATCTATTTTGACTTGTTGAAAGTCAGTTTTGATTAAATAAAAAAATATTTCAAAGATTATTTGAATATTATTTCTTTGTTTTTATTGCTTATATTAGTTTGCATCTACATACAAAATAAACTCTATACTCTGTTTTTTAGAGTAGGTATTTTTGTTGTAACAAAAACATGAAAACTGAATTTTACAATAGCTAATTTCAAAATTAAGATAAAGAAAAAACAATAAAATTAAAGTAAAAAAGAAAGAATTATGGGATTAACAATTGATTGTCATGAAAGAGAAATAAGAACATGTGGGAAAATGAAAAAAGCAGTAAAAAAAACAATGATGAATCATTAAATTACATTTTAAACAATAAAAAACCAAGTAAATCAACAATTTCTAAATTCAAAAATGAAAATGAATTATTGATTTCAGAATTCTTCTATTTTACAGTTAAAAAAGGACAAGAACTAAATTTAATATCAAATAAAGTAATTGAAATTGATGGAACTTTTTTAAAAGTAAACGCGGGAATAAACAATCGAGCCAGTTAAAAAGAAATAAAATTATTGGAAAAAACAATCCAAAAAAAATTCACTTCAAAAAGACCTTAAAAATTACTTTGAAAATAAAATTAAGACATCAAAAATCAATAAAATACTTAAAAAACTAAATAATCCCGCAAAAAAATTATTAGAACAAATCATAAATAAAAGACATATATTAGATTTTTTAAAAGAAATACAGACTTTTTACACCTTAAAAACCAATTATGACATCAATTTAAGAGATCCTGAATCCAGATTCATAAATGATAAAAAAGGAATATATTGTTATAATTATAATTATCAAGTAGCAACAGACTCAAAAAACCAAATGATAATGCATAACACCGCAAATATTCAAAATAATGATTATGTACCATTAATAAACATGAATGAATCATCAATCATGAGTTTGGAAACAAAACCCGAATTTTTCACCATAGACAATGGATATTATACAGATAAGGCATTAGAATACTGTTTTAAACACAATATAAAAATAATAATTCCCGATAGAACTGAAGCAGAAAGAAAAAGCAATAGGCCAAAAAAGAAATATGCAAAATGCAAATTTACAGAAAATAGGGTAGAAAACTACTTCATTTGCCCAGAAGGAGTAAAATTACCTTTCAAAAATTATAGAAAAATAAATGAGCAATTACATAAAATATATTCAACAACTAAATCTAAACAATTCCCGAAACTAAAATCATACACTTCTAGCAGAGTTAGAGAAATAACTGAAGTAGCAGATTCAATATAAAGAAAAATTAAAAGATGATTACTTCTTTGATTATGTGCAAAAAAATTTACAAAAAAAGATTGCCCATAACTGAATCAATATTCGGTGTTTTAAAAACAGGACGAAATTACAACGGTTTAAAAAGATTAGGGAAACAAAAATGTATTATAAATTTAAATATCGAAGCAACAATCCATAATCTCAAAATAATTCATAAAAACATCATAGAAAAAAATTAAAAAAATGGGAGTTTTAGAATACTTCTTTGTTTAGATTTTTTTATCTTTTTTTTATTTATATTAACTTTTATTCAGTATTTTGTAGCATAAATTCATATCATTGGATTAAATAGCAAATATTATATAATATACATAATATAATATTAATTATAGTATATTTTATATTTTTTAATGTATACTTTATTAAATTGGATGGTTAAAATGAAATTTAAAGATAAAAAGGTTCTGTTTTGCCTTATGTTATTTTTTCTTATTATTATAAGTATAAGTAATGTAAGTGCAAATAATTTAAATGATGTAAATATTGATAATTTTACATCTATAAGTTATGATTCAATAGATGCTATTGAATATGATGTTGAATCTGACGGTAATCAAATTTTTGATAATTCTTTAAATCATGAGGATTTATTAGAAATAGGTGATGATGATGTTATAATAACTTCTGATAATTTTGGAAGTTATTTTAATGATGGTATATATAATGGTACTGAAGATACTATTTATTTTGAGGGTAATTTTTCTGAAAATACTAATTTAGTTTTTAATAATCCGATAAATATTATAGGTTTAAATGGGAATAATTTTTATGATATGCCCTTTAAAATTAATGGGAATAATAGTAATATGACTAATATTAATTTAGTTTTGTCAAATTCAGACATATCTCATAATTATGCAGGTATTTATGTTTCTAGTGGAAATGTTAAATTAGATAATCTCAAAATTAATTTTACTGTTCCTTTGAATACTGAGGGTTATGGTATTTTTGTTGATAATGCAAATAATTTTAAGTTATTAAATAGTAATATTCAATTTATTGGTAATAATAAAATTGGTCTTATTTATAATTATGGTCTTAAAATTAAAAATAGTCATTATGCATTCATTTATAATAATATTATTAATGCATCACTTCCATTAAGGGCTGTTGATTTTTCTAAGCCATTTCCTTCAACTGATACAGATTTAGTACTTAGTATTGGTGTTCAATCTTCTAATTATCTTAATTTTATAAGAAATAATGTTTATGCTATTGTTAATGATGCTGGTTCTGATTTTTATCCAACATTGGATTGTTTTATGATGGTTGATTCTAATAATAGCTTTATTGATTATAATAATTTTACTGAAATTGATACTTTTACTCCAAGTGGATCTGTAGATTATTTATATGTAATTGATATTTATAAGCTTCAAAATGCAACTATTAGTAATAATAATGTTCTTGTTACAACGTTAGGTGGTGCTGGAGGTAATGGTACAGCATATCCAATTCAAATTACTGGTTTAGCAGTTGATATTCTTATTTGTGATAATAATTTAACTGCTCTTTGTAATGGTCCATGTCTTGGTATTTATTCACAAAATTATTATGGCATAACTTCATTGGAAGTTTGTAGAAATAATGTTAATGTAAGTGGAAGAGCAGGAACACATAATTATGCTTTAGTTTCTGGTATGGAATTCCAAGATACTTATGTTAATGTTTATAGTAACATAATTAATGTTAATGCTAAAGATTTAGCTGTAGCTACTACTAATGTTAATATTTATGGTATTAGTTATTCTCAAATAACTTCTGGTAGCCATACATATAATATTTATAATAATACTGTTTCTACAAATGGTTATTATGCAGTATATTTATATTCAGCTATAAATTCTAATGTTACCTCTAATAGGTTACAATCAAATAAAACTGAAGGGGACGCTAGTGTTAAAATTGTTAGTGGTAGTAATAATGTTATATTTAATAATACTGGAATATCTTCTTCTGTAAGTAATAATTATAATAATGAAATTAAATTAATGTCTAATCTTAACTTTAGTGGTTGCATATCTGAAAATTCTAATATTTTAGGAAATTCTAATTATAATCAAGTTTATGTTTCTGTTGAGGGTAGAGGTGATGGTAAATCAAGTGATAATCCAACAAATTTAACTAATGCTTTAGATAATCTTGAAAATAACACAATAGTTCATATTGCTGATGGTTTGTATGTTTTTGAAAAAACATATTCAATAACTGCAACTAATGTCACTATTCAAGCAGATAACAAGGGTAAAGCAATATTTTCAGGAAATAAAACTAGATCTATGTTTAGCATAAAAGATACTGCAGACAATTTTATTTTTTATAATTTAAGTTTTATAAATGGAAAATCATCAGCTAATAAGGTTGGTGGTGCAATATCTGCAAATGTCGAAATTACTTTAAATAATTGTATTTTTGAAAATAATCAAGCTTCAAAAACTTATGGCGGTGCTATTTATTCTATTGATAATTTAAATATTATTGATTCAATTTTTAAGAGTAATTCTGCATCAAAGTGGGGTGGTGGTGCTATTTATTCTACTGGTGATATGACTGTAATTAATTCTACTTTTTTAAGTAATACTGCAGGAAGGGATGGTGGAGGCGCTATTTTTGGTAAAGGTGATTTAAATATATATAAAACCGACTTTATCAGTAATACTGCTGCATCAAAAGGTGGATGTATTGTTAATAATCTTAATTTGAATATTTTTGATTGTAATTTTATTAATAGTTCATTAAAGTATAATGGTTATGGTTCTGTTATTTATTCTAATGTTAAAGGAAACACATCAATTATGAATAGTAATTTCAGTGGTAATGTTAAGAGTTATAGTGTTTATCTAATGTATTCAAAAACTAATATTACTAATTCTATTTTTGATAATAATAATGGTGGTGCTTTCTATATGGGAGGAGGTACTACTGCAATGATTAATAATTGTTCTTTTAAAAATAATTTTGCACAAGATGGAGGAGCAGTTTATGCAGTAAATGATAATCCAACATTTAATAATTGTATTTTTATAAATAACTCTGCAACTAATGCCGGTGCTTTTATGGGTATACAAGCAGGTAATTCTATTTTAAATAATTGTATATTTATAGATAATTTTGCTAGTAATAATGGTGGTGCTGTTATATTTAAAACTTGGAGTGGTGGTATTTTAAATAATTGTACATTTATAAATAATTCTGCTAAAAATATGGGTGGTGCAATATATTGGGCTACTTCTGGAGGTATTTCTAATAGTTCTAAATTTATAGGAAATGATGCAAAAGAGGGTGGAGCAATTTTCTCTCCATACATAGATAATGCATTTACTGGTCGTTATCCTACTTTAATTAATTCTACATTTACAGATAATATTGCAACTGCTAATGGTGGAGCACTATATATGAAATGTGTTGAAGCTAATGTAACTTATTGTAACTTTACAAACAATATAGCACAAGCTAATGGAGGTTCTATATATTGGGAAAGTTACTATTTGGGAGTAAAATATAATCCAACTATAAGTTATTGTAATTTTGAAGCTAAAGACAATAATTATGTTATTTACAATAATAAAGAACTATATTTAGTTAATAATACCATTAATGCTGATTTTGCAATTTATAATAATGGAATTATTAAAACTCCTATAACCTTTGTAATTTTAGATAATCAAACTAAAAGTTTCCCAAATGATGATGTTAGGATTACTGCAGTATTATTAGATGATAACAATAACCATATTGTAGGAGGTAAATTGCAATTTATATTTAATAACACTAATGTTACATCTACTATTGAAAATGGAATGTTTTTATATGTATTTAGCACTAATTTTACCGGTTTAATGCCTGTTTCAGGGTATTATGATGTTCTTAATGCAGATAATGTAACTATTAAAAATGGTGTTCTTCATATTAAATTATCTCCATCAATTGGAATGAATTTATCAACTAATACCAGTTTTGTAGATGAAACTGTTGTTGCTAAGATTAATCTTTCACCAGATATGATTAAAGGGACAGTTACTATTATGATTGATGGTAAAGATTATACTGTTGTAAGTATTGATAATAATCATATTTTTACTGTGAATATTACTGGTTTAACTTATGGAGATCATGTTATTAGTGCTCTTTATTCAGGAGATAATGATTATGGTCCTAAAATGAATTCATCTTCAATAACTGTCTTCCGTGTTTCTGATTATAATATGTCTGTTATCATCGATGAAGTTAGTGTAGGTGAGGATGCAATTATTAATGTAAGTTTACCGAGGGATGCTAATGGAAATGTAACTGTTACTTTAGATGGTGTTGATTATACTGGAGTTGCATTAAATGGAACTGCATTAGTTTATATTCCTAATTTGCCAATTGGAAAATATAATATAACTATTGCTTATTTGGATGATAAATATGCTTCAAAAACTATTAATGGAACAATAACTGTTGTTAAAAATACTCATTATAATATGGATATTAATGTTGAGGATGTTAAAGTAGGTGAAGAAGCTATTATTAATATTGAACTTCCTAGTGATGCTACAGGCAGTGTTGAAGTAGTTATTGGAAATATTACACAAAGTGCAAATATTAAAAATGGTA
>OLVZ01000902.1_pt1 | contig 27365 bp, 27 predicted proteins | sample 1673341 | NCBI WGS metagenome assembly OLVZ01 (sample SAMEA3178944, study PRJEB25190) | human gut metagenome | biome: human gut; feature: human-associated habitat; material: faeces | place: Austria | collected 2013 | reverse complement strand
TAAAAACCTTTCAGATATGGTTACATGACCATTATTATTTTCAAAGTAACTAGCAGCCCTTTCTAAAGCTAACTTTAATATTTCTCTATTAACTTCAAGAACAGCTAATGTATTTGGATATGGATAAGTAGATAAAATATCTCTTACAGTAACATTTTCACTAAATCCTTTTATTACATTTGCAAAGGTAGTACAAGATATATCTGCATTGCTACTTTCAAGTTGAATTTGATTTATAAAGTTAGCTAAATTTGAACCATTTAAAGCCATATCTAAATGAGTTGTAGGCTGAAGTTTAGTATCTAAAACACCAACAGGAGTATCTAACCATTCTTGAATCTTATCTTCTAATGGTAAGAATATTCCAGATATACACTATTAATTATAGTATATCACTATAATAAGCTGCCATTCAGGAGAAATATCCTGTCTAATCACGTTATGGATGCCAGTATCTCGATGCTGAATGCGTTCGCGGAGGGGAAAGTGCATCAACAACACTCTGCCAGGAATATATCTTTACTTACAGATTGTGAGGTATAAAGTGGATAGTATACTATATCAATAAACATGAATAGTTATTATTGTCTGAGTTGCTAAATAGTCTGGTTATCCAGATGGGGATAGTTTATGTCCGTATTAAAATCTGAAGGAGATTATGATTGATGATACTAAAAAACAAATTGGGCATTACAGACTCAGCAGAACTGGCAAGAGAAGAAGAGCGAATCAGTAAGAAACGGGCTCGGGAACTCTTTGAAAATAGCCTCTTGGAGGCAATGGAGCCAGGTGGAGAAAGAAGACTACCTGATGGCTATGGAAAGAAGCCCTGTAAAGGATATTGAAATTAAAATCATATTAAAGGTAGCATTAACGAAAAAAGTCAACGATAAAGAAATATGTATGAGAAGTATTGGTTCGAGTTATTACTATGAAGGATTTACAGCCTTCAAAACGGAAGAATTGTAAAATTACAAAGTGCCATTATTGCGTTTCAAAGTGCCAAATTGGCACTTTGAAAGCACTTGCCGTGTTAGATTTAATAAAAAATAACCCGTCCGTTAAGCAAACCGAACTTGCAGGACAAACAGGAAAGTCCGTCAGAAGCATAAAACGCATTATTGACTCTCTGAAAGAGAAACAATATATCCACAGCGTTAACGTCAAACGCTACGGCAAAGGGGAAGTTTGGTATAATATAGCTGTGCGGTATATATAATGCATCAACCACAGCTACTATTACGAGGGTTATACAATCTTTAAGACGGAAAAGTTGAAAAGGAGAATTTTTTATGACAGCAATACCGAATTATGCGACATTAATTGAGGCAACATTTTCAGCATTAAAATTGTTAGGTGGCTCAGGTAAAAACGATGAAATAAACAGCAAGGTCGCAGAAATACTTGAACTATCCAACGAAGTCCAAGATATCCCTCATTTGAACAGCTCCAGTCTAAGCGAAGTTAATTATCGTTGTGCGTGGGCAAGAACTATTTTAAAAAACTACGGTGCATTGGAAAACAGTGCAAGAAGTGTATGGACAATCAAACCTGAATTTACCGGCATAGATTCAGTTGATGGTGCAATTGTTGAAAAATTCAGAAATATTAAGAGCGAAAAAACGCAGAAATTTGATACAGCAGAAGAAAAAATGGAAGAACAGGGTGTTGATGTGCCCGAAGAGGTCAAACCGTGGCGTAAGCGCTTATATGAAGTTTTAATAAATATGGATCCATATGGATTTGAGCGTTTAACACAGCGAGTATTACGTGAATGTGGATTTACAAATGTTGTTGTAACTAAAAAATCCGGAGACGGCGGTATTGATGGTACGGGTAAGCTTAAAATCAACGGTATTTTCAGTTTTAATATTGCATTTCAATGCAAAAGATATCAGGGAAGTGTCGGCGCCGGTGATATTCGAGATTTCAGAGGTTCGCTTACTACAGATATTGAAAAAGGCGTTTTTATTACTACAGGCTCGTTTTCTAAACCTGCCATTGAAGAAGCTTCTAATCCCGGAAAGCAGCAAATAGATTTAATTGACGGCGAAGAATTTATTACAAAACTTGCAGAATTCGGAATTGGAGTTAAAGAAGTAAAGGATTACGAAATCGATGAGCAATTCTTTGCTAAGATATGAAAACTATGGACAATCATACAAAAGAACAACGTCGAAAAAATATGCGAGCTGTTAAGAATAAAGATTCCGAAATTGAACTGCTCTTACGTAAAGAACTTTGGTCAAGAGGCTTGCGCTATCAAAAGAATTCCAAAAAAGTATTCGGAAAGCCCGATATTGTTTTTATCGGCAAAAAGGTTGCCGTGTTTTGCGACAGTGAATTTTGGCACGGATACGATTGGGACAACAAGAAAAGAGAATTCAAGTCTCACCAGGACTTTTGGATTCCCAAAATCGAGCGAAATATAGCTCGTGATAAAGAAGTTACCAAAACTCTTGAGGACTCGGGATGGACTGTGTTAAGGTTTTGGGGCAAAGAAATACAACAAAATTTAAAAAGCTGTGGCGATATAATAGAAACGGCAGTAAGGAGATAAAAAATGCCATTTAGAACAATAGACCTATGTGCAGGAATCGGAGGCATAAGAAAAGGATTTGAAATGACCGGAAACTATGTCAATGTATTATCTGCCGAAGTAGATAAATATGCTTGTTTAACATACGAACATTTATATGGTGAAAATCCAAGCAATGATTTAACCTCAGAAGAGTTTAAAAATTTGGTCGATAATACAGAGTATGAGGTTTTATTGGCAGGATTTCCATGCCAAACATTTAGTCGTGCCGGAAACGAAGAAGGATTTAATGATGAAGAAAAAGGGATTATTTTCAATCACATTGCAGATATTATAGAAAGGACCCGACCTCGAGCTGTGTTTCTTGAAAATGTGGATAACTTAGTAAGACACGATAAAGGAAATACTTTCAAAGTAATTATTAATAAATTAGAAAGTGATTTGAATTATAAAGTTATTGGTATAAATTATGATGTTTCAGGGAATCCCGTTGTTAAAGGTAATGAAAAAAGGTTCATTCGCAATTCAAAACACTTTGGTGTTCCACAAAACAGACCTAGAACATATATCGTTGCATTCGACAGAGAACGATATGATGCAAATATACTAAACACTTTGCCGGATTTACCGCAAGGAAACGATCTGCATTTATATGAAGATTTGAATGAACTTCTTGAGTTCCGTGCCGAGCCTAAATACTATATGTCTTCCGGTTATCTTGATACGCTCATTCGCCACAGGGAACGCGAGCACAAGAAAGGAAATGGATTTGGCTACCGAGTTGTCAATGAACCCAGCATTGAAAACCATATAGCAAACACAATAATGGCCACCGGTGGCTCCGGAAAGGAGCGCAATCTGGTTTATGATCCACAAGATGGCATTGCAGGAATGACTGTATCTACAAAGAAAACCGTATTAAATGATAAAGGCATTCGTGTGATGACACCTCGAGAATGGGGCAAGTTACAGGGCTTTATCAACTATGCATTCCTTGATGAAGACGGTGTCGAGCATTTTTCTTTTCCGCCTGAAATTTCACCTGCACAGCAATACAAACAGTTCGGAAATTCAGTTACTATTCCGGTTATACAAACAATGGCTGAATATATGGTCAATTGCTTTAGAATTCTTGGAGATATTCCAAATGAATAACAAAATGCAGAGGATAAAACAACCCTCTGCATTTTTTATTTTAACAATGCCTGAGTAACAAAATATTTATTATATTTTCAAAATATACTCTATATATTGGAAATATTTATGAAATATATTGACAAATATGTTTTTATTGATATAATGAATATAGGAGGCGACAAACTTCTGTATTTTTCATTATTATTTGAAAATATAATCTATATTTTTTATTGGAGGTCATAATATGGCAGTGAAAGAAACCAAGCGTGAGCGTTTTGTAAGACTTGCAGAAGCTCGTACAAACAAAATTATTGATATGGTCAAACTTCTTGGAAATTGCTCCAGCACCGCTAACTATGAATACACCGAAGCTGATGTTAAAAAGATTTTTGGAGCTATCGAACACGAACTGAAAAACACAAAGGCAAAATTCAATGGCAGCGATTCTGTTAATGAAGAAAGATTTAAATTAGATTAAACAAAGAGGTGACAGCGAATGACTCAAATTGGTTGGCGTTTTCCGCCGCTCTCAGGCGGAACCAGACAAGGATATACTAATAATGATATCGAAGTTTTCAAGGGACAGGAACTTATTGATAACCTTGCCAGAGAAATTTGTCAGAACTCTCTTGATGCCCATCTTGAGAATACTAACGATCCCGTAAATGTTGTATTCGAACTAAGACAAGTAAATACTGCTGAATACGATGTTTTTTCTCAATATGAAGAATGCCTTAAGGGGTGTCGCAACTATTGGGGTGATGAAATGGATACCAAGTTGTCTCGTTTTGTCGCCGGAGCCGAATCAACTCTACAGCAGGATACTATCCCTGTGTTGGTTGCGAGTGACTACCACACTAAAGGATTGAGTGGAAGCCATAGTGGGAAACTGTCATCTTCTTGGGAAGCCTTGACCGGATCAGATGGCGTTTCCGTTAAAAGCGACGAAAACAGTGCGGGTTCATACGGGATTGGGAAAAATGCACCTTTTGCCTGTTCTTCACTTAGCATGGTTTTCTATAATACTCTTGCCGAAGACAATGAAAGTGCTTTTATTGGCGTTGCTCGTCTTGCTACTCTTCTAAACTCTGACGGAAAGCCTACACAGCGTGTAGGAAAATACCAGAACAACGATGAGGAAAACGAAACTTGGAAACCTATCTTTGACACCGACGCTAATGCGTTCCGTGACTGCTTTACCCGTACCGAAAGAGGAACAGATGTAATAATTGTCGGTTTCACACAGTCTGTCAACTGGGTTAAAAATGTAACAAAAGCTATTCTCAAGAATTTTTTTGTTGCTATCAGTGAAGGTAGACTCATTGTGGAATTAAAAGATTCTAACGAACACCGTGTGATTGATGCAGACACTCTGTCACAGATTTTCTCTGATTTGTCAGATGACCAGGAGATGGTTGCCACAGCGCAACTATATAAGGCATTTACCTCACCCGATTGTAAAAAATCTCTTGAGGTGTTTGAGCCGGATGATGTAGAGGTCTATATTAAGTCTGATAGCAGTTATAAGCGAACTATTGCCAACTTCAGAGCAACGGGAATGCTTGTCGGTACATATTTTAAGAGAATTTTTCAGCATTATGCAGCGGTTGTAATCGTTCGTGGTCAGAAACTCGGAGAATTATTAAAGGATACCGAACCACCAAGGCATAACAGATGGGATTACAAACAAATTGAATCCTCTGACAAAGAAAAACGTAGCCTCGCAAGACAATCCATCCAGAAAATAGATGATTTTGTATTGAAACTTTTGAAGTCTCAATTTGAAGTTGTTACAGAGGATACTGTCGATGCTGCCGGAGTCGGAGAATATATCCCTGATGACATTGATGGACTTGGCGGACAATCGGAAGGTGACGATATTCTGAAAGTCAAAATAAAAATCGGCAAAGTAAAAACGAATCGTACCCGGCAGGGCACTACCACGCAGATTGCCGTGCAAGAAGATGGGACAGAGGGAGAAGGAGATATACACAACCATTCTCGTAATCCCAATCCGATGCCGCACCCTCGTCCCCCGAGGCCGGTTACTCCTGACCCAGATGATCCGAATCCACAGCCCGGTGCTGCTCCCGGAAATGGTCTAAAGATTGTAAATACTCCTAATCTTACGGCTCAGAGAGCATTTCCTATCAGTTCTTCGCAGGGACTTTACAAGATTGTAATCAAACCTACCGAAACTTATGAGAATCTATATGTAGAGTGTTTTGCGGTCGGTGAAGACGGTCGTTCTGATGCTCTTGAAATGGAATCATTCACTTATAACGGAAAGAGCGTAAAAATTGTCGGAGGAAAGGCCGGACCTATGAAGGTTGATGCTGGTACTGCCGCTATGTTCTTTGTGAAATTTGTAAAGAAGGAAAAAATGAAACTCAGCCTGCATTTAACGGAGGTGGTTAATAAATGAAAGCAATCAAAGACGAATTTCCGAATCCTGTGTTAGCTGCGGGGCGTGATGATTATATTGACAGTTGTAGTTTTCGTACCGTCTTCGATGAAAATGAAATTATTGTAGACTCTGAAAACATAGTTATCCCCACAAAGTATTCGCTTGTTTGCAACGGATTACAGGCTTTGATTGATTCTGGGGATGCTGCAGTAGTAATAAGTGTCAAAAGTAGTGCGGCCTCATATAGTAAGCTTTTCAAATTTCCGGCGGGAGTTACAGAAATGCCGATATCTGTGCCGAAATTTTCTGTAGTAACTAAAATGGATATTGTAGGCTCTGTCATTGCTGCTCATAATATCGATAAATTCCGCTGTGATGGCGAATTTAATGACCTGTACTTCGCTACCGCTACCTTTGAGATTCGCAAAGGAGACATTTTGGCTACTGAAGATAGTCGCTCGATTTATGTAGATGATACGGAACTTGAAAAGCCCATTTCATCTATCTTCGAAATCAGCAGACACGATGACCAAGAATCAGACGTCGTTCCTAATTTTGAGGATGAGAAGATTCAGATCTTCCTCAAAAATGAATTATATGAATTGTATTACAAATTCAAAGATTTCAATAATGGTGTTTTGAGAAGATATGCAGCTGGTGTAATTGTTTACCCGGTTTTAGTTGAAGCTGTTGGATATGTGATTAGTCACTATCAGAATGGTGACGAATCCGATGACGGAATTGGATATAGCAGTAAACGATGGTTCAGAGCAATAGACCATAAAGCGGATGCAAAAGGAATTGATCTCCGTAGTTACGAAGGTTATCCAACTACACTTGCAAACGATATGCTCGGAGATATTGCTCTCGATGCTCTTAAGAGTTTTAAGGATACTTTAGACAGCGAAATGAATAGCGGCGAAACACAAATGATAGGAGGTGTTGATTAATGCTTTTAAGATATTTTACAGAAGAAGCCTATGAAAAACTTCTCCACGAGATCCCGCAAAATGCTGACAATTACTCTTCCAACGAAGACTGGCTGCCTACTTATTTCGGTAGTTCCGATGTTTTTTTTAAAACATCATCTGTAGATGTCAGTATGTTTGTGCCTTCATATACTCCCGGAAAAAAAGATGATGCTCAAAAATCTCAAGAAGATTTGGTTAACACTAGGCTTATATATGAGGCCTTTCGTAACCTTACACCCTTGCAAGCATCAAATAAGTACATGTGGACATATCTTTGTCATGCGGTTCCTGAATACAGATCTTATATTCAGGATCGTTGGATGCAGGAAGAACGCTCAAACACCATTAAAAACAGGTTTTTTGTCACAACACCCAGTAGCCTTTTAAATGACAATGCTTTGTCCCGCCTTTGGTGGTATGGCTATCTTACCTATGATCGTCACAGCAGTAATCACTATGCATTAACTGAAATTCTTTTTACAAATCAGACAATCTGTACCGATGTTATGGATACATTCAATCGCATGAATTATGACCGTATGCGTGGTGTGCTGATGGCAATTAAAGACTTCAAAGAAGTAATTTCAGACAACGAGGGAATTACCGATTATTTCCGTGAATGCAAAAAGTATTTGAATCATTACGCAGCAGTAACAGCTTTGGAATTTCTCGATAGTGATGAAATCCGTGACCTCGCATTCAACTATATGATGAAGCTGCGTGAGGAAAAACTCAACGGAACATCTACTAATGAAAAGAGCAAGAGAAAGAAATGACACATTATATAGACCGCATATGGCTTTATTCTTCATTCTATGGTGAACAGCTTCGTATTTCGTTACAATTACATGAGGAAGGAAACAGCTATGCTGCATTCTTGCTTTTATTTAATGTTTTTGAACTTCTCTGTAAGTCGTTAAAAGAGTCTGATGATGGAAATGTAGTATCGGATATCAAATGGATGCTTGATAATGCCCTAATCACTCTGGAAGAAGAGGCCTTTCTTAACGGTCAAGAAGGTATCCGAAAAATCCGTAATATTATGACACACAGAAATCTGTACGAATACTATTTTGAGAATGACGGAATTGTCTATTCATTTGCAGATTCTGAGACTTGGGATATAGTATATGCGAACTATACGCCTCAAATAATTGAAATAATGTACAATGCAATCGTAAATAAAGAGTAAACAGCTAATAGTGCCTATCTTCAAAATATGGAGATGGGCACTACTTGCATATATTTAGCAATTTCGTCTGTCCTCTTGTTCAATGAGAGCTACTGCTTAAGTTTTTCTCTGAATATTCTCGATAACAACACTATTGCGGAACATACGCCATACGGTAAGAATGAAATATCAGTGATGATTTTGCTTTTAAATGAGCGAAAGGAAGTTCTAATACGCCATAAATATAACAACCATACAGAAGCATATCTACTCTTGTATGGTTGTGTTTCTTCTGCCTTCCGTTTGAAGGCGTCACTCAAAAGTCTTTTTTTAGATTGCCCAAGTGAATGTTCAGGAATCAGTCGTGCTTTTACAAGTTTTCATTTTATTCTTTTTTCTTCCTATTCGGAAAGCTGCCCTCAAGCCACTCTTCAAACTCCGCAAGGGTGATTTTGCCGTCGAAGCATTCGTCGCGCTTTGTCATTGCCTGATACTTCCACTTTTTGAAATCGGGCTCTTTAATCTGCCTTACACGCACACGGGCGGCATAACGCTTATAATACTTTTGATATAACGGAATGGCGGCATTGTCCGCCATTTTCTTTTTGTAGTTTTCTTGTGCGGCTAAGTCCTGGCAGTTGCGGGTTTCACCATCGGCAATGCGGTCGCAGTAATTGGTGTCGTAATTGCCCTTCATAATGAAATATTTACCGCAGCGTTTGCATTTACGCATTCCGATGTCGGACTTCAACAACTGTATCAGTTCAAACTCAATTTGCTGTTCAATACTTTCACAAATACAAGTTTCGTACTCGTCGGCTTGCATTGCAGACAAGGCAATCATTTCCGGCATAGTAAAACCGAGCTCATCCAAATTCTTTTGAACGCTCGGAGAAACTTCCGAAGCGGCCGCCATTTTTATATGCAAATCAAAATCACTCTCGACACAGCCCTCAAGTACATTTTCCACCTGATGTTCTGCATCAACAATGCTGATGCTATGCACAATCGTTCGCTTTTGCTCTGTCGGCAATCCTTGCTTACGGCAGTAGCCTGCAAATCTCGTTTTGTGGGTTAGGCGATTGAAAAATCCGTCGCAAAAATTCTCGTCAAATGTCGCTTCAATTAAATGCAATAGATTATTTTGCATTTTTTTAAGGTACTGGTAATAGTCCGTCAACTCCTGCTTTGAGCAATGAAGCAGAATAGGCGGAAATTCCGCTGTAAACAGCGAAGCTTCTATCAATGGCTTAAAGCGTTTTTGCGTTTCGGTTAAAGCCAAATAATAATACAATTTCTTTTCTTTTTCGGTCAGTAAAGAAATATCAAGACTTGTCTCATCAGGCAAGTCTTTTTTTGTGCGATTCAGGCATTCATTATACGCCGAATCAAAATCTGCATATAGAAAATTCAAAATTCCTTCGCCCGGTGAAAAAAAGACAGAAGCGGTGTTCATCGGTGAGATATAAGCTCTGCTGTCGCCCATAGTAAGAAAGTCAAATGCAGAATTTATTTTTTGTGTAACGGCTCGCAAACAAGAGAGCGTATCGGCAGTATCCTGCTTAATTTGAGCAAGTTCGCCGTCCGATAAAACAAATTCCTTTTTGCCGATAACAGCCAAAGTAATCGCTTCTCGCTTATCGACTTCGATAGTGTTATACAACTCAAAAAGTTTTGAATAGTTGTATTCGTCGTTTACGGAAAGTACGCAAGATTTTTCATCGTCCGCTACGTGCCATCTGTTTGGAGCAAATCCAAAGGACACGGCACTGTATTTATCTTCTGCTTGAAGTAGGTTTTTGCTCATTACCAAGACCTCCGTTTTAGAAAATGAGAATTTTTGAATAATTAGCAAATCTATATCACTACAAATAACATTATACAAAAGTATTGCCTTTGTGTCAATACATAGCTATAATAAATTTGCAAATCAAAATTATAATAAATTTGATTTTCTAAAATTGAATGACCGTCCGAATGGGATATGACTTTGCGATGATACGAGCAGGGCAACGCCGCTGAGATGGGGGCAGGGATAACAAAAACGACATTCGGGCAGAACGGCAAAAGGCGACAGCAAGAGTCCTCCTTTCGACTGTTGCCTCTTACATAGCTGTACAGACTGTGCAGCTTTTTTCTCACAAAGGAGGTTAAGAAGATGAGAACAACAGAATTGAAAGAGCTTTACAAAATGATGTTCCCGAACTATCCGGACATTGTTACAGTAGCTCAGCTTCAACAAATGCTCGGTGTAAGCCGACACTTGGCATACGACCTGATTAACAACGGATATATCTCCGGCGTTAAAATCGGAAACGCTTTTAAGATTCCGAAGGTCAATGTCATCAATTATGTTATGGAAGAAGGTGTGAAGAATGCAAGTTGAAAAGCTGAAAACGATTGATGCGGACACGCTGCTGTCAACGCCGATGAGAAAAACCTTATTTGTTGTTGACGGCTTGGTACCGCAAGGACTCAGCGTGCTTTCGGGTTCAAGTAAAATCGGCAAGAGCTGGCTTATGCTTTGGCTCGGTATTCAAGTGGCGAGAGGACAGCCCGTGTGGGAATTTGAAACCCACAAGAGCGATGTGCTTTATCTTTGCTTGGAAGATACTTACGCAAGAATACAAAGCCGCCTGTATCAAATCACCGACGAAGCGCCGCCTGAACTTCGCATTGCCACAACGAGTTTTCAAATCGGCAACGGTTTGGAACAGCAAATCGAACAGTATCTTTCCGACTTTCCGAAAACAAAGCTTGTCATTATCGACACCTTTCAAAAGGTGCGAGATTCAAAAAGCACCGGTGGGAAAAGCGGAATGTATGCAGGCGACTATGATGATGTTTCGGCACTGAAAAATATTTCGGACAAGTACGGCATTGCTGTTTTGGTTGTTCACCACGTCAGGAAGCTGAAAGATGTCAGCGACCCATTCAACGAGGTGTCAGGCTCCACCGGTATCACAGGTGCGGCAGATACGAATTTTGTTTTGAAGCGCAGCCGTGCCAACGAAACAGGAACGCTGCTTGCCACCGGTCGAGATATTGCATATCAGGAACTTACCTTGAAGTTTGACAATCACAGTCACTTGTGGGAATTAGTCGAGCGAAAGGATATGGAGGATATTCACCGTGAAGAAATTCCGAAGTTTGTTTTCCAGCTGGTTGATTTTATATCCGAAACAAAGGAGTGGCAAGGTACGGCAACGGAACTTTTAACGCAGGTGAACGAAACCGAGGTTACACCGAATGTCGTGACCAAAATGCTTGCCCGATTTTCTTCGGAAGTTTTTCAGCCGCAAGGCATTGAATACAGAACAAAACGCACCGGCTCAAGCCGACTGATTTACTTAAAAAAGAATGACGGCAATGACGGTGATGACAATAAATCCGCTATATAGGAAAAAGTCGTCACAGCCGTCACTATCGTCACTTTTTGAAAAAATGGATATAAGGCTATACAGGTAATGCCAATCCGTAAGGATAGCGAGCATAGGTTTTGTGTTGCATTTGAAACCCACAAAACCGGCGGCAAATTGCCGAAAGGGACTTGCCGCCCCTGTAACCCCGATTTTTAGGAGAAAGGAATGAAAATATATGAGACAAAGAACAACTGCAATAAATATCCGAGTGACCGAGGGAGAGAAAAGAAAAATGGAAACTGCCGCTAAAAAATGCGGACTTTCGCTCTCTGCTTACCTTAGAAAACTTGGTCTTGGCAAGGTAGTTCAGGCAACCTTGCCGCAGGAATTTTACGAAGCTTACCGAGGTTTGACCTCACTTCGTGACAATTGGAAGTCGCTTTCAGAAGCCAATGTAAATGCAAACTTCAACGATGTTGTGAGCAAATTTTTGAAGGCTTACCACTCAATCGGCGAGCCGGAAAGCGCAAGTGATTCGCCGTGGCAGTAACAAAAATATGGGCTGTAACAGACAGTGTCAGCCGTGTTTTGAGCTATGCGGCGAACCCTGATAAGACGATTTACAGCGATATTTGCAAGGCACTTCACTACGCAAGTGACGAAAGAAAAACCGTAATCGGTGAAGAAAAAGCCATGTATGTAACAGGCGTAAACTGCACCGCAGAAACCGCTTTTGCCGAGATGAAAGCGGTACAAGAACGCTTCGATAAGACGGTCGGCAATGTGGCTTATCACGCATATCAGAGTTTCAAAACAGGCGAAGTTACACCTCAGCTTGCACACAAACTCGGCGTAGAGCTTGCAAAAAGAATGTGGGGCGATCAGTACCAAGTGCTGGTCGCTACGCACTTTAACACCGGCACATATCACAATCATTTGGTCATTAATTCGGTGAATATGTGGAACGGTAAGAAGTTTAACTGCAACGAGGGAGCATACTGGAAACTGCGCAGTATTTCCGATGAGCTTTGCAAAGAAAACGGTTTGACGGTTATTAAAAATCCTAAAGGAAAGACTCCACGCAAGCTGTACTTTGCGGAAAAGAACGGCGAGCCTACCCGATACAATTTAATGCGTGAGGCGATAGATAAAGCTCTTACGATGAGTACAAATCCCAAAGCTTTTACCTATGTTATGAAACAGCTCGGATATGTAATCGACCTAAACCCATATCATAAATACGCCACCATTCGCTCTGTCAACAGCAAGAAAGCAACTCGTTTGTACCGCTTGGGAGAAGCCTATGACCGAGATGCAATCTATGACCGAATGAGAGATACTCTGCGAAACAACCCGCAGGAAGCTTACCGCTTATACTATGAGTTTACCGAAAAAAAGAGCTTCGGTGTAACAATTCAAAAGGCGCATTTTGTTAAAGGCAACTTAAAAAACGCCAAAAAGATTACGGGTCTTAAAGCATTGTATTTCAGATATTTATATCTGCTCGGCGTGCTTCCGAAGAATAAAGAGCACAAGCCGTTATCGCCCGAAATGTGTGAGGCTTGCCGTTGGCTTGACCACCAAACCGCACAGGTGCAGCTTATTTGCGACAACCGTTTAACCGATATTTCCTCTGTGGAATCGTTTATAAAAAACACAGACTCAGAAATAAAGCTCATATCGGATTATCGCAAAATGCTCTACCGAGATATTGAATCTTGCCACGATCCCGACGAAAAAGCAAAGCTTGTTGCCAAGCGAGATGACTGCACAAAGGCTCTGGCTCAGCTACGAAAGGACAAGAAAACAGCGGCAAGGATTATAGAGGATAACCCCAAAATCAAAGAAAATATTCTCATTGAGGAGAATATGCGAAGCCGATATTTCGGACTTAACAAATCAAGAAAGAGAGGATACGAACGATGACAAAACGAAAATCAGATTTTACTTTACCGACTCTGGACGACCTATTTACAACGCAGGCGGAGCGTGACGACGCAAAGCTTGAGCGTGTGAAGAACATACCACTTGACGAGCTTCACCCTTTTAAGAATCACCCATTTAAGATATTGAATAACGAAGAAATGGAGCGAATGATTGAGAGTATACGCAAAGTCGGTGCAATCACCCCGGTGCTTGCCCGACCGTTGCCTGACGGCGGATACGAGCTTATTTCGGGGCACAGAAGGCTTGCGGCGTGTCAGGTGCTCGGAATTGAAACCATGCCGGTTATCGTCCGTGAGATGTCCGACGACGAAGCAGTAATCGCAATGGTGGACGCCAATTTGCAAAGGGAAACAATACTGCCAAGCGAAAAAGCCTTTGCGTATAAGATGAAACTGGAGGCGATAAAACATCAGGGCGTTACTTCTCGCCAAGTTGGCGAGAAGTTGTTGAGTGTAACACAAGTGAGCAAAGACAGCGATGATAGTGAGCGACAAATCCAACGCTATATCCGCTTAACTTACTTAATTCCCGAACTGCTTTCAATGGTAGATGATAATAAAATCGCTTTCAACCCTGCGGTAGAAATCTCCTACCTTGACCGAGAAGAACAGCTCACTTTGCTTGACGCAATCAATATGAATGACTGCACGCCGTCACACGCACAGAGTATCAGGCTGAAGAAAATGTCACAGGACGGCTTGCTTACCGCTGACGCTATCTACGCTGTTTTATCAGAAGAAAAGCCAAATCAAAAGGAACAAATCAAACTGCCTCGTGATGAGCTTCGCAAATACTTTCCGCAAAATTACAGCGATGAGCAAATCAAACGAGATATTCTAAAAGGTTTGGAGCTTTTGAAACGCCAACGAGAACGCAACAGAGACGCCCGTTAATTCGAACCAAAGTGTACAGCGAGTGACTTTTGCAGAATGGAAAGAACTACGCCGGCAAGCTATAATAGGCTTGTCGGTGTAGGTCTTTCCTGTGATGTACAATGAAAGGAGTTAAAAACAATGGTATCAGGACACCTACAAGTTAAAAAAGGTTTTTATTATGTAGTGCTAAGCTACTATAACAACAACGGAAAACGCCGTGTGAAATACTTTTCCACGGGACTGCCCGAAAAGGGCAACAAGCGCAAAGCCGAAGCCGAACTTGCACGAATCAGAAGTGAATTTGTACCGCCGCAGGAAGTCGGCGAGCTTGCTTCCGATATGCCGTTTGCAGACTATCTGCTCGAATGGCTGGACATAGTCAAGGTGCGTGTTAAGGCAACCACATTCAGCTCTTACGAGCAAATGGTGAAATCGGTGATTGAGCCGTATTTTCGTAAGAAAGCGGTAACGCTTCAGGGATTGGAGGCAAGACACATTCAGCAATTCTATTCCGAAAAGCTGAAAACAGTCAAGCCAAACTCGGTTATTCACTATCACGCTGTTATTCATCAGGCGCTGAAATACGCAATGAAAACCGACCTCGTTACGCAGAATGTGGCAATGAAGGTAGACCGCCCGAAAAAGAACGATTATCAGCCTGTATTCCTTGATGCAGAAGAACTGCAGCATTTATTTGAAGTAGTCAAAGGGACAAAGCTGGAACTTCCAGTTTTGGTCGCCGCTTTCTACGGCTTGCGTCGTGGCGAGGTCTGCGGACTGAAATGGGACGCCATTGATTTTGAGCGTGGCACAATCACTATTAGGCACACGGTCACATCGCTGCAAGTGGACGGAAAAACAAAAATGTACGCACAGGACTCTGCAAAAACAAAATCCAGTATGCGTACACTTCCGCTTGTTGGTAGCTTTGCGGAATACTTCAAAGAAGTAAAATCGGCACAAGAAGTCAACAAGAAGGTCTGTGGAAACTGCTACAACTACGAATATGACGGTTATGTCTTTGTGGACGAGCTGGGAGATTTAATGCGACCGGAATATTTGACAAGCTATTTTCCGCAGTATATTCAAAAGCACGGCTGTAAAAGAATGCGTTTTCACGATTTAAGACACAGTTGCGCAAGTCTGCTTCTTGCGAACGGCGTTCCGCTGAAACAAATTCAGGAGTGGCTGGGACACAGCGATTTTTCTACCACCGCTAACATTTACGCCCACCTTGACTACACTTCAAAACTTTCCTCGGCAAAGGCAATGGTCAGCGGAATGGCACTTCCCGAATCGGTGAATTTTAGTAGCAAATGGACCGAAATTTCAAACGATGGCGGAAAGAACTGATTTTTACGGTTCGAATACGCCAAAATGCCCGAAATCGCCTTGTTCTTTCCAAAAAACAGGCTGTTCTTTCCATAGTTTTGAGCTGATTTTGAGCAAAAGGGCAAAAAAGAAAAGTCCAGAAAACCGCTTGTTTACTGGACTTTTTGGCGGAGAGTTAGGGATTCGAACCCTAGGTTCCTTTTGGGAACACAGCATTTCGAGTGCTGCACCTTCGACCACTCGGACAACTCTCCGTGTATGTGATTCCGCATTTCTTCCGAAAACTTTTGGAAAGAACTGACGGAAAGAACAACAAAATATTTAATTTTCGAACCGGAGAAAACCCCTGATTTTACGGGCTTTTTTAGCGGAGCAAACAGCCAACTCTTCAAAAAATTTCGAGTCAGGGCCGTTATGACCACTTCGATACCTATCCATATATAACAAGCGGCGCAAGGCCGATTGCGTTTAATTAATATCCTCGAGATCTATCGAATCGTCGTCCATGTCCATGCTCATCTCGCCGATGCGCATGCGGCGCTCGATCTTCATTTTCTCGACGTGCTCATGGATGAGCTCCTTGACCTCGTTCGGCTGGCGGATGTTCTTGAGCGTCAGCTCCGGGATACTCTTATCCGTCGATACCACCGTCACCGAGCCGACGCCGAAAATGCGCTGCCACAGCGACACCGAAACGCGCAGATCGCGCACACGGTACAGAACGATCTCGTCATGCTTGACATTCAGGAAGCCGCGGCGCAGGAACAGCCTGTCCTCGCTCAAGGCGTATCGCGTGAAGCTTATCGGCATGCCGAGTATGCGCTTGCGGTCGTGCCATATCTCGACTATCTTTGAAACGAGCTTTGCCATCGCGGTCACTCCTCACATTGTGCTATGATATTCTACCTAATCCCACGCAAAAAATCAAGTGTTTTTTTATCGCCGTTTTTTTAGAGGCGCATTGAGGCAGTCACCTATACATATATCTCTGGTAGCCCGGTGCCGAAGTTACCGACGAAACCGGGAAACTGCCGCCACACATTAGTGCGGTGTTTAATTTTTGCACCGCACCCCAATGGCTCACCTGTCAAGGGGAGCGAGCAGCTTTGCTGCCGAGGGGTTGAATTAAAGCGCACACCATACCTGTTTACTCTCAGCTATTACCTCTCCGGTGCGACATCAGTCGCTTGTAGGGAACAGGCTCGCCCGTTCCGCGTGTGATGGTTTTGCCGATAGTTCCCGGTCGGGCTGACGAAATAAACGTATCGGTATCGGTGCTTATGCGCCTCTGAAAAAACGGATAAATCCGTTCCCTACGGGGTGCGGAGCAAAACTCAGCAGCGCATTATTGGGCTGCGAGGCAGCCACGGTTTCCTCCAATGTCCCGAACCGGGCTGCCAGAGATAACCGTATCCGTGACTGCGTCAAATCGAAATTAAAAAATTGAAATAATTAATGCGCTATTCACATATTGTTCACAATTTAACGGGCAAGTTGTGTATAATATGTAAACAGGAGAATGCAATATATCAGGCGGTTTGGCCAAATTTTTTAAATATCATTTGGTCAGGCTGCTTTTTTTAGGCAAATTTACTAAGAATAAAGTTAAAAATTTTTCATAAAACTCTGTCATTTCTTCTTTACTATTTTGACATTGTGTGTTACACTGACAAAAGTCAAACAAAATTGGGAGATTTGTATTGGCTTTTAATTTTTTCATTAAGTCTTTAAGTAATATTTTATACATAATTAGGGAGGAATAAAATGAAACGAGTATTACTTATGGTCTTCAGCATCATCCTTATCCTCGCGTGCATATTCGGCCTGTTCGCCTGCGTCGCCGGCGTTCGTGACGTGCTGAATATCAGCGACTATAAGAGTGCTGACGCTGCCTACGCAAGAGAGAATATTGAAACGGCGCTTGCAGGCATTGCCCAACTCAAAGAGAACGAAGAGACCTACCTGACCGGTGTCGGAACCTACACCGACGGTCTCAGCCAGTACTCAAAGGGTCTGAGCGACTATGCCGCAGGCCAGGCTACCCTCGCAGCAGGCGAGAAAACTCTTGCCGAGGGCTATGCAGCCTATGAAGCAGGCAAGAAAAAGCTCGCAGAGGGCCAGGCTACTATCGACGCCAACACCCAGGCTTATAACGAAGGCAAGGAAAAGCTCGCGAAGATCGAGCCGCTGCTGCCTTATCTCAACCAGTACGTCCAGTTCCGTGACGGCACCATCGCAAACCTGCCCGGCTTCACCAACGCTCAGGCATGGTTCGTTTCCGTCGTCCGCCCCCTCGCCGCCCGTCTCGGACTCGAGATCCCCGCGGATGTGACCGACTTCCCCGCATACATCAACCAGATGGTCGCCGACGGCAAGGCTCAGCTCAAAGCCTATGAAGACGGCCTTGCGGAGCTCGCAGCCGGCAAGAAGCAGCTTGCAGAGGCCGAGAAGCAGCTCGCGGCAGGCGAGGCAAAGCTCGCGGCAGGCCGCCAGGACCTCGCAGCAGGCGCAAACAAGCTTGCTGTGGCGAAGGGTCAGCTTGCCGACGGCAAGGCTCAGCTTTCCGTTTTCGAGCAGGGTGAGCTCACCCTGGTAGAGGGCGCAAGAGCATTTTTTGAAGGCGAGCAGCCCTGCTTCAGCTTCTACGGCGGCGAGCAGACCGTTAAGTCCCTGCCCGAGTATCTGGCAATCGAGTTCGGCCTCGAGATCCCCGACAACCTCATCGTCAAGGAAGACGGCCGCGCACATGTAAACGAAGAAGCTTACGAGGAGTTCGGCGAGTACGTCATCTCCAACATGTATAAAGTTGACGAGAACGGCGCAGTCGTTGAGAAGAACGGCTACCCGATGCTCGACCTTGACAAGTTCGAGATTCTCTGCGACAAGGCAGAGCAGTACCTGCAGGATCAGGAAGCCGACATCAAGAGCGAGGGTTATGTCCGTCTCGGTATGTATGTTGCTCTGGCAGTTGCAGCCGTCCTCGGCATCATCGCCGGAATCTTCGGCATCGTTGCGGCAGTCAACGGCAGCAAGCGCACCGGCAAGACCCTGAGCCTGATCTCAGCCATCATGGCAGTTGCAGTCCTCGTCACCGGCCTTGTCACCAAGTTCCATGATTATGTTTACACCATCCGTGTTGACTCGGCAGGCAACTATGTCAGTGAGACCGCGGCAAAGCTCGACTTTGTTCCCGTTCAGGAATACACCGGCTCGCTCCATCTGACCGCTATCTGCGTCCTGGCAGGAGCCGCGATCCTCGGCGTGATCTTCGCGTTCATCGCAAGCAAGGCAGCCAAGGATAAGGAAGCAGCTCTCGCGGCCGCAGCGGCCGAGGATAACGACGAAGACGTCGGCTACACTCCGGAAGCATACGCCGCAGCTTACGCAGCAGCAGAGGCGGCCATAGCCGCAGCCGCTGCCGAAAAAGCAGCCGCAGCCTCCGCTCAGGCAGCAGACGAAACCGTCATCGAGGCAGAGCAGCCTGCTCCCGAAGCATCCGACGAGGAAACCGTTAAGGAGTAATTTTTAGAGGCGTTTTTTAGAGGCGCATTGGGGCAGCTACGGATACATTTATTGCGGTGTCCCGGTTCGGAACATTGGTGAAAACCGTAGCGTTTCGCGTTTTTTAGTGACGAATTGGCGCAGCTACGGATACGCATATTGCGTGAACCCGGCTCGAGGGTGCTGACTAGACCGTAGCGTTTCGTGTAACGCAGGTGCAACATTAGATTCTGCGCCGCCATGCTCCAAAACATCAGCAAAAACAATAACTGCATCGTACTACAACAGTACGATGCAGTTTTTTTAGTAGCGATTTGACGCACCTACGGATACACATATTGCGTGAACCCGGTATCGAGTGTGCCGGTAAAACCATGGCTGCCTCGCCATACATAAGAGCGTTGCCGAGTTTTGCGCTGCACCCTGTAGGGAACAGGCTTGTCTGTTTTTTAGAGGCGAATTACTGCACCTACCGATACATTTGTTGCTGTTGCCCGATCGGTGGGTGCTGACGAAACCATAAAAATCGGGCGAGCATTGCTCGCCCGATTTTAATAATGTAGCGGTTAGCACCGCAGATTTAATAACACCTCATCTGCCGCAAGCGGCACCTTCCCCTCAAGCTCCGCAAGGGGAAGGCGAAAGGTGGTGCGCCGCAAAACTCAGCACCGCACTTATGTATGGCAGCAGCTTTACGGTTTTGTCGGTACCCTCGACACCGGGATACCGGAAATTACCGTATCCGTAGCAGCCTTAATTCGCCACTAAAAGCTCGGCGATCTGGACGGCGTTGGTTGCGGCGCCCTTGCGAACCTGGTCGCCGCAGCACCAGATGTTCAGGCCGCGCTCATCGGTGAGATCCTCGCGGATGCGTCCGACGAAGACGAGATCCTGGTTCTGGGTGTCCAGCGGCATGGGGTACTGCAGCGCGTTGAGATTGTCAACGAGCTTCACGCCGGGAGCGGCAGCGATGACCTCGCGCGCACGCTCGACGGAGATCTTTTCTTTGGTTTTCAGGCAGATGGAAACGCTGTGGCTGCGCACGACAGGCACGCGCACGCAAGTGCAGCTGACCTTGAGTTCGGGAAGATGCATGATGCGTCTGCCCTCGTTCTGAAGCTTCATCTCCTCGGAGGTGTAGCCGGCAAACTGCTCGCCGCCGATCTGCGGAATGACGTTGTAGGCGATCTGGTAAGCGAAGACCTTCGGCTCGTAGCTCTCGCCCTTGGCGAGCGCCTCGACCTCGCCGAAAAGCTCCTTCGGGCCGGCGGCGCCTGCGCCGGAAACGGCCTGATAGGACGAAACGACCATGCTCTCAATGGGTGAGACCGCGTTGAGCGCGTTGACCGCGGTGCAGGAGATGACGGTGGTGCAGTTGGGGTTTGCGATAACGCCCTTGTGCTTTTTCACGTCCTCGGGGTTTATCTCGGGAACGACGAGGGGCACGTCGGGGCAGAGGCGGAACGCGCTGGAGTTGTCGATAAACACCGCGCCCGATGCCTTGATGTCATCGACAAAGCGCTCGGCAATGTCGTTCTCGGCAGCGCCCAGGATGATATCCAGACCCTCAAAGTTTTCTCTGCATGCCTCGACGACGACGTGGCCGTTTATCTCCTTGCCTGCGGAGTTGCGGCTTGCAAGCAGCCTCAGCTCACCGACGGGGAAGCTGCGCTCGGCGAGAATTTTCATCATTTCCTGTCCGACGGCGCCGGTCGCGCCGAGAATACCTACGTTGTATTTTTTCATTTTGACTTTACTCCTTATTTTACAAAGCTATTATATAGTACGCGCACGCAGCTTTCAAAATCATCGTTATTTACGCCGACGATAATGTTCAGCTCGTCCGGACCCTGGGATATCATGCGGATGTTGATGCCGGCCTTGCCGAGCGCGGCGAAAATGCGGCCGGATGTGCCGGGCTTGAAGGCCATCTGGCGGCCGACGGCGGCAACGACGGAAATTCCGCCGGTTATCTGAATATTGTCGGGGCTGAGCGCATCGCGGATCTCGCCGACGATGGAATAAATGCGATCTTTTGCCTTGTCGGCGGCGACGACGAACGACACGCTGTCGATGCCGGAGGGAGTGTACTCAACGCACACGCCGTGCTTTTCAAAAACCTCGAGCATCTGCCGCAGCGAGCCCATCTGCGAGCTCATCCCGGTCTTGGAAACGGTGATGATGGAGAAATTTTTGCGCCCGGCTATGCCGGTGATGAAGCGGTCACTAATCTCCTCGTCGGCAAAGCGCTCCATGATAAGCGTGCCGGGGTGATCCGGCTCGTTCGTGTTTCGGATGTTCAGCGGAATATTCTTTTCGCGCACGGGGAACACCGCTCCCTCATGCAGCACCTGCGCGCCCATGTAGCTCAGCTCGCGCAGCTCGTTGTAGGTTATGCGCTCGATAGTGTCGGGATCGTCAACTATGCGCGGATCGGCCATGAGTATGCCGGAAACGTCCGTCCAGTTTTCGTAAACGTCGGCGTCCAGCGCCGCTGCTGCCAGCGCACCGGTCACGTCGCTGCCGCCGCGCGTGAGCACGCGGATGCTGCCGTCGGGCATTGCGCCGTAAAAGCCGGGAGTGACTATCCTGCGGCCGGAGGCAAGGCGCTCAAGATCCTCGTAGGAGCGCTCCTTGTCGATGGTGCCGTCGAAGGAAAAATGCAGCCACAGCTCCGCGTCGAGAAAGTCGTAGCCGAGGAAATCGGCCATGAGCTTTGCCGAGAAATATTCGCCGCGCGAGACGAGCTTATCCTTGGATATGCCGGCCTCTATCTCCTCGCGCAGCGCGGAAAGCTCGGAGTCGATATCGACCGAAAGCCCAAGCTCGGCGCATATCTCGCGATAGCGGTCGGCGATCATATCGAACACGGGGTCGCAGCTGACGCCGTACTTTTTGTGCGCATGGCACAGATACAGAAGATCGGTCAGCTTGTGATCGTCCTTGAAGCGCTTGCCGGCGGCGGAAACTACGATGACCTTGCGTGCCGGATCCGCCTCGATGATGGACTTGACTTTTCTGAACTGCCCGGCGTCCGCCATTGACGAGCCGCCGAATTTTGCAACCTTTAACATTGTAATTATATGAGCCCGGCTATGAACACTCCGGGGTCTGCCTCCTTTGCCTTTGCTGCCCATGCGTGCATTTTCGCAACGGGAACGGGCATCGTTACAACACCCTCGCCGCATTTTTCCGCTTCGATCGAGCTTAAAAACTCGTCGCTGCCGGAAAAGCGCACATAGTACGGGTGCGAAGCAACGTTGTTGTCAACGGGAACGTCGCGCACCAGCGAGGTGTAGAAGCTCTTCACGCCGCCGATTATGTCGGCGCAGTCGGCCACGGCGTTGTACGCGGTGGGGTAGCGCCCGGCGCCCTGACCGTAGAAGCTCTCCTTGCCGGTAAGCTCGGTGACAAATGAAATGACGTTGCGGTTTGTTGAGACCGCAGCCTCAAGCTCGCCCGAGGGCACAAAGCACGGCTCAACATAGCAGCTCACGGCGCCCGATGCGCTCTTTTCGCCGAAGGCGAGCATCTTGCAGATGCGCGATCTGCTCTCGGCCGCAGCAGTGTCGCAGGATAAGATGCTGCGGATGCCGAACACGGGAACATCCGATTCCGAAAGGCAGGCATCGAACGCAACGTTTGCAGATATGACGGCTTTGCGCTGGATATCCAGTCCGTCGATGTCTGCGGAAGGGTCAGCCTCGGCATAGCCGAGCTTCTGCGCCTCGGCGAGGACCTCGGAAAAGTCCGAGCCGTCGGTGTGCATCGCGTCGAGGATGAAGTTTGTCGTTCCGTTCATGATGCCGCAGAACGACTGCACGCTGTCGAGCCGCTTCACACGCTCGAGATTGACCAGCCACGGTATGCCGCCGCCGACCGCCGGGGTGCAGCGGAACGCAACGCCGCATTCTGCCGCAAGCGAGACAAGTTCTTTATAATAATGTGCAACAAGGTGCTTATTTGCCGTAACGACGTTTTTGCCGGCTCTCATCGCCGCCGTGACGTATTCAAACGCCGGCGACAGGCCGCCCATGACCTCGACGACAGTATCGACCTCTTTATCATTTAATATAATGTTTATGTCCTTAACGGCCTTTGCGCCAAGCTCCGGCTTGTCCCTGCGCACGAGAACGTATTTGACCGACATATCCGCGCGCTTATCCGCGATCTCCAGAACGCCGCCGCCGACAACTCCGCAGCCCAAAAGTGCAATGTTCATATCTTTACCGCCTTTATGTGTCTTTCAGTCAAAAACATATGTTTTTGAGATGAGAACAATATAACATGAGCTTCGGTAATATGCAAGTCTTTTCTTCAAAAACCATGTAAAAAAGCAACAATAAGCGACCGGCAAAATAGGGCAGAATGACGAAAATGCAATTTGCAAGAATAAAACTTGCAGGAGCGCGCCCCACGGTTTTGCAACTACATATAGTCCCAAATTGCAAAATAGTGAGCAGATATTGCAAAAACGCTTGAAAAAACGGCGAAAATTTAATTAAAAATACATTAGCTTGCGAAATTTTTTGCAAATTTCCAAAGTCTGAATTTCATTTTTGGACTTGAAATGCCGCTCCTGAGAGTGTATAATACATTTGTAATGAATTTTTACAGATGACATTATTCAAAACAGAAAATTCAGATTCAACAGGAGGAAAAACATAATGAAAAGAATAATAGCTATGCTTCTGGCTGTTGTTATGGTCTTCGCGCTGTGCGCTTGCTCGAACGGCGGAGATAACGGCGGCACAGACGCAAAAGATGACGGCAAAGTCAGCCTCGACTTCGTGACCGGCGGCGAGCAGGGCACCTACTATGCCTTCGGTACCGTTCTGGCACAGCAGGTCTCCGATAAGACCTCTACCACCGTTACCGCAGTCGTCAGCAAGGGTTCTCAGGCAAACGTTGAGGATATCCACGCAGGCGCAGCTCAGCTCGGCTTCGTACAGTCCGACGTTATGAGCTATGCTTACAACGGCGAGAAGCTCTTCACCGATAAGATCGACGACTTCTCCGTAGTCGCAGCTCTGTACATGGAGCAGGTCCAGATCGTGACCCTCAATCCCGACATCAAGACCGTTGCCGACCTCAAGGGCAAGACCGTTTCCATCGGCGCAAAGGGCTCGGGCGTTTACTTCAACGCACTTGACCTTCTCGGCGCATACGGCCTGACCGAAAACGACATCAAGGCAGAGTATCTTGACTTCGGCGATTCCGCAGACAGCCTCAAGGACGGCAAGATCGACGCAGCATTCGTTGTCGCAGGCGCTCCCACCCCCGCAATTCAGGACCTCGGCACCGGCAAGCAGGTCTACCTCGTCTCCCTCGACAAGGAGCACGTTGACAGCCTGATCGCTTCCAGCCCCTACTACAAAGAGTACACCATCTCCAAGGACGTCTACAACACTCCCGAAGACGTGACCACCGTTGCTGTTGCAGCAGTCGTCATCGCTCGCAACGACGTTTCCGGGGCAGCTGTCTACAACTTTGTTTCCGCTATCTTCGATAACATCGACGAGATCGGCCACGCAAAGAAGGCAGAGCTGAGCCTTGACTTTGCTTCTTCCATCACCGACGTACCGTACCATCCCGGTGCTGCAAAGTACTTCGCGGAGAAGGACATCACCGTTAACACCGCCGCATAAGTTTAACGGCATCTTAACGCAAAACTAAAGTATAATTAATGACTACGGCACTTTTTTGTGCCGTAGTCATTGCAGTAAATGCATTACAACAAAGACTCCCGGTGCTTTGTTGAGTTCAGAGACCCCTGAGCTCAACAAAGCATCGGAATGAAAGGATTGTTCTCGTATGTCTCTGTCCAAGAAAAAGGATCCGACGGCTCCGGCTGAGGAGATAAAGACTGACAGCGCATCGTCCGATGAGCTTGAGACCGTTTCCGCTGCCGAGGTCGATGAGGTCATGAAAAAGTATGACCGCGAGTCGAACACCCGTATCTGGACGGGCGCGCCGCAGATGGTCATCCGCTGCATCATGGCGCTGTTCTCGGTCTACTGCATTTTCTCGACCCTGTGGAGCACGGCGTCGCTTGAGGTCCGCCTCATGATCTTCCTCGGCTGTGTTAACCTCATGGGCTTTTTGTACTACCCCATGAGCAAGCACCATGTCAAGGAAAACTACATTCCGTGGGTTGACTGGATCATCATGATCGTGGGCTCTGCCTGCTTCTTCTATTATGCGTTAAACTTTGACTCCATAATCGCCGTGCTGACCAGCGCGTCGAAAATGACCCCGACCTTCATTGTCATCGGCATTGTCGGCATTCTCTCCCTTGTCGAGCTGTGCCGCAGATGCGTCGGCGTTCCCATCCTGTGCGTTGCCGGCGCACTGGTCGTGTACACGTTCTGGAGCATGCTCTCCAAGGGCATGGATATCCAGCTCGTTCTCGGCCGCGTGATCTACACGCTGTTCTACACCACCGGCGGCGTTATCGGCACCCCGATAAACGTCTGCGCAAAGTTCATCGTCGTATTTATCGTCTTCGGCGCGTTCCTTGAGCGCACCGGTATCGCAAAGTTCTTCATCGACCTTGCAAACAAGGTAGCCGGTGCTTCCTCCGGCGGCCCGGCAAAGGTCGCGGTCATATCCTCGGCTCTGTGCGGCATGGTTTCCGGCTCCTCGGTCGGCAACACCGTCACCACCGGCTCCGTCACCATCCCCATGATGAAAAAGACCGGCTACAAGCCCGAGTTTGCAGGCGCCGTTGAAGCCGCTGCATCCACCGGCGGCCAGATCATGCCCCCCATCATGGGCGCGGCGGCGTTCCTGATGGCCGAGTATGTCGGCATTTCTTACGGCGAGATCGCGCTCAAGGCGATACTCCCGGCGTTCCTGTACTTTGCAGGTATATTCATTGCGGTCCACCTCGAAGCAAAGAAGCTCGGCCTCAAGGGCATTTCGCGCAGCGAAATGGTTCCCGGCAAGGAGCTTGCCGTCAAGAGCTATCTGCTCATCCCCATCGTTCTGCTGGTCGTTCTCGTCAGCCTGAACGTTTACACCATGCAGAAGGCAGCGGCACTGTCCATCATCGCGGCCATCGTGGTCGGCGTTATCAATAAGGACAGCCGCCTTACTCCGGCAAAGTTCCTCGAGGCTCTCGAAGCCGGCGGCAAGGGCACCATCACCGTCGCCGTCGCCTGCGCAATGGCAGGTATCATCGCAGGCTGCATCACCGTAACCGGTCTTGCCTCCAAGCTCATCACCGCCATCGTCGCCCTGTCCGGCAACACCCTTATCATCGGCCTGTTCCTGACCATGATCTGCTGCATCATCCTCGGCATGGGTGTTCCCACCACGGCTAACTACTGCATCATGGCGGCGACCTGCGCGCCCATTCTCATGAAGCTCGGCGTGCCCACGGTTGCGGCTCACTTCTTCGTGTTCTATTTCGGCATCGTCGCCGATATCACTCCGCCTGTTGCGCTTGCAGCCTATGCCGGCAGCGCGATAGCAAAGTCAAACCCGATGAAAACCGGCGTCAATGCGACAAAGCTCGCCATCGCCGCGTTCATCGTCCCCTATGTTTTCGCTTACAGCCCCTCGATGCTCTTTGTTGATGTTGAGAGCTGGGTCGATATCGTCACCATCTGCCTGAGCGCGATGCTCGGTATCTACGGCGTCGCAGCCGGCCTAAACGGCTTTGTCAAGCGCAAGCTCAACTGGCTGTTTCGCATCCTGTTCATCGTCGGCGGTCTGACCCTCATCATCCCCGGCTGGAAGACCGACGCGATCGGCCTCATCCTCGTCGGCGGACTGACCGCATACGAGTTTATCATGGCGAAAAAAGAGCAGAACGAAGCCATGGCATAAGTCGCAAAAACGTTTGACTTTTTCAAAAAATCTGCTATAATCACACATGTTGTGTAGCAAAAAGAGCGTAAGTCCAAACCGGACTTACGCTCTTTTTATTTTTTCAGAGGCGCTTTGACGCTGCTACGGATACGGCTATCTCTGGTGCCCGGTTCGAGGGTGCTGAGGAAACCATATTTGCCTCGCGCTGCGTTAGTGCGGTGCTGAGTTTTGCAGCGCACCCTTTTTGTCTTCTCCTTGCGGAGCTTGAGGGGAAGATGCCGCTTGCGGCAGATGAGGTGTTATTATAT
>OLVZ01000889.1_pt1 | contig 27569 bp, 22 predicted proteins | sample 1673341 | NCBI WGS metagenome assembly OLVZ01 (sample SAMEA3178944, study PRJEB25190) | human gut metagenome | biome: human gut; feature: human-associated habitat; material: faeces | place: Austria | collected 2013 | reverse complement strand
GACATCTACGCCGCACTGCTCGAGCGCGTGCTCGTAATCGTAGTGCTCCTCGACGGCGCGCTCGTAGATGGGCTGGCCGAGCTCGGGAGCGCTCGTGATGCCGTTACTCAGAGACTTGCCGGGACGGCGGATGATAACGTGGCTGAACTTGGTCATGGTGATCCTCCTTGGATCTCTTAGCAGAGAGCGGGCTTCCTTGCGCTCGCCTTCCTTTCGACGACTTCATCTTAGGGCGTATGTACGATTTTGTATATTGCATACAATCTTGAACGGTAGTTATTTTCCGGTGAGCGTATTTTTCCTCCTAGGGTTAACTAGCGCTATTTAGCTGGTCGTTCTATAATTCAATTAGCCTATTCAAGCGAAACGTATTTTCTTTTGAAAATATACAGTTAAGGACTATAAACTAATGGAATCGCTCAGAAGACCTTTGAAAGATCATGTATACGACTATATTTCAAGTCGAATAGACGCTGGCGAGCTTTCGGCCGGCGACCGCGTGAGCGAGCAAGCAATCTGCGATGCCATGGGCGTATCGCGCACACCGGTTCGCGAGGCGCTCATCCAACTGGCAAGCGACGGCTATCTGGACAATCTCCCCCGCCGCGGATTCCGTGTCCGCGGTTTCGATCGGCAAAACGCCGTTGAGGTCTTTGAGATTATGGGACCGCTCGACGGGCAGGCGGCATACCTCGCCTGCCCTCTTCTGACCGAAGAGGACATCATGCAGCTAAAGTTTTTGGTCGGATCCATGGACCTTGCGATCCAAGGCGGTCTCATCCGAAAGTACGACGACATTCAGCGAGACTTTCATCTGACGTACTCCAACCGCTGCGGCAACGACCGTCTGCGCGACATGATTTCGCAACTTGAGCGCTGCTTTATCAAGCGCGATTACGAGACCGTCGATCAAGAGACGGCGTGCAAACTGCTGGGTATAGCCAATGCCGAGCATGCTCATATTCTTGAGCTTTTCGAGGCGCGAAATGCAGCAGGCGTGCGAGACTACGTTCGCGATGTCCATTGGAACACGGAAAACGCTCAGTTCACCGTTTGGTAAGAAAGTAGAGAACGGCACCGGCTTCAATTCTCGGCGCCGACATCGCCCAAAACCATTGGCGCAAGGGGACAGGTTGCTATCCGCCAATGGGCGGCATGTGGAGCAACCAGGCGCGGGGAGATTCCGGGCCGCAGCTTCCAGATAGGGCCTCCCGGGGAATCGCCCGCACGGGCGTGGTGTGAGAAGACGCATCGCCTGCCGCCGCCGTCAGCTGAATCCCGCTCCTTCCCGAGGCCGTAGGTCTCGGTCATCTCCGCAACAATCCGGGCGGCCCTCCTCCCCAGCACCCCCCTCCTTCCTCTACCTCGATGAGCCTCCCTGGGCCCGGAGTCCCTGAAGCCGGTGGGCACCGTCCACCCAAAAATGCGCGAAGTGAGAAGATTGTGGACGGAGTTCCGAGTAGACAGGCTTTTTCCGTGAAGAAACTGCAGGTAGGGGAATTGCCGTATCGCGGTCTACTTGGGGTATCCGCCAGAAACTTCTCACTTCGCGCATTTTTGGACACGAGACACGTACGGGACACACGCGGGATGCATGCGAAGCGCGTTTGGGTGCGTTATCCGATCCAGTTTTTGAGCCAAAGCTCCATGGAGCGACTCATTTCGGCCATGAAGTCGCTCGTATGTTTGCGATTGAAAATGTCGCGAACACGGGATCCCAGCTCAGTGGCATGCGGGCGGAACATCGCATCCATCTCGGCGACCTGCGCATCGAGCATCGCTTCGTCGGCGCGGCGATAGCACTCTGACATCACAAGGTTTGCCACGGGATGCGGCGTCACTGGCCATTCACGTGCGGGAACACCCAAAATGAGCATTGATAGCGGCACCGTGTGCACAGGAAGATCGAGCAGCTCGCGGACCTCCTCGGCGTTTTCGACGATGTCTCCGATGTAGCAAGTTCCCAATCCCACGGCCTCGGCCGCAATCACGGCGTTTTGTGCCGCGGCAACGGTATCCTGTGCGGCAATGGCGAACTCGCCCAAGCCGGGGCGTGCATGCGCAGCCGCATCGGAACCAGCGCCGTTATCCTCCCTATCAAGACACCCAACGTGCTCGAACAGGTCAATCCACTTGCAATAGTCGACCACGAACACCAGCGCCCAGGGAGCCTTGGCGATCATGGGCTGGTTGTCACACAAAACTGCAAGACGGTCACGCGTTTTTTGACTGCGAATGTCGATAATGGAGTACATCATCATGGCGCCTGCGGTCGGGGCGCGCGAAGCAGCATGAAGTACCGCCTCACGTTGAGCATCGGTAATTTCGCTTTCGGTATCAAATCGACGCGTTGACGTACGACGGTCAATGAGCTCGAGCGTTTCTACATGCGACGTCATGATGATCTCCCTTCGTTGCGGCTTCTGTTTCAAAGAAAGGCGCCCAACGAGCGCACCACGGACATAAGATTGCTGCGGCAATTCGATAAATCCTTCTTAAGATATATGGACATGTCTATGGAAACATGGTCTGAGCGGCGGTTTTCAACAAAAACTAGACAAACGATGGGTATCATATCGTCCGTTATCGCGACAAATTCCACGCGCTGCAAACGCTTGGGCAAAACGATTCAGTTCCATGTGATTGCACGCTAAAACGAACATTGGCCTAAAGAGGTTTGCATGTTTACCACCGTTATCTCGCTGATTGGACTCGCCGCATCCATCCTGCTGGGTGCACGTGAAATGCGTCGCCGCACAGCCGCTGTCGCCGCCACAGCAAGCGATGTCGAGAACGCCGCAGACGCACCCGAGCGCGTATCCGCGCGCAACGGCCTTGCCGCAGGAGTCGTGTTTTGCCTGCTACATCTAGCCGTTGCGGCGCTGGGCGTCCTTGGGCTCGCTCCCGACGACATCCTGTCCCCCATCATCGCGAATATCGTATTCACAGCCTGCGCCTATGCGAGCTTTGGACGCGACCGCGTGTGCGCCTTGCTCGACCGCATCGTGCAGACCGAAGAGCAGCAGCTCGCTTCTGAGCGGACCTTCCGCCCGGACTGCGCTTCGTGCCCCAAGTACGACGAATGTGCCATCCGCATTACGCGTGAAGAGGATCTCACGCGCGTCGCACGTTTCCGTCGCTCGCTGCGTTCGTACGCGCATGCGGCGGCCAAGTTCCTCCGCCGTCCCGCTTCCGTGCGCACCATCGTTCTCATGCTTGCTGGCCTGTTTGCCATGCTCGCTCTCGAAACTCCTTCAAACCACGACCTTACCTGGGCATATCCCCTGTGCGTCCTGCTTGAATGGTCAATTATCACCGCCATCATGATGGGGCTGTACTATCTGTTCCAGCGCCGCGGAGCGGGCGCGGGAGTTGCCGCGTTCGTGTTCTGGGGTATTGGTATGGCGGAGTACTTCGTCATCCTGTTCAAATCCATGCCCATCTCCCCCGCCGACCTCTCCGCCCTTCGCACTGCCGCCGCCGTCGGTGGTGGCTACGCTTTCGTCTTCACCGCATTCGGTCTGTACGCGATGGCGCTGCTCGCCGTCTCCCTGCTGCTGTGCTCGATTGCAACGGAGTTCCGCACCGCCCAGCCCAAGGGCGAGCCGCGTGACCGCAAGCTGCTCATCACCAACCTGCTTCTCGCACTTGCGTTGCTTGGCGGCGTGACGGCGCACGTCATCCTTATCGACTACTATCACATGCTCAACATCACCGTGTACACGTGGCGCCCGCTTGAGAGCTACTACCGTCAGGGCTTCATCCCCACATTCATCTCGTCTGCCCAGACCATCAAGCCGCCTGTGCCCGAAAACTATTCGGTTGACGGCGCCAAACAGCTGCTCGAGCAAAAGGCTACGAGCTTTGATGAGGATGTCCTGTCCGCCGACACGCAATACATCGCGGCGAGCGGGCAGTTCGAAGAGGAAAAGCCGGTGGTCGTCGCCATCATGAACGAAACGTTCTCCGACCTTTCCATCTACCAGAACATGCACGCCAACTACCAGGGACCGCAGTTCTTCAACAGTCTGAGCGACTGCCTGAGCCGCGGCAAGCTGTACGTCTCGGCATACGGCGGCGGCACCTGCAACACCGAGTTCGAGTTCCTCACGGGCAATTCTATGGCCATGCTCGGCTCAGGCGTGTATCCGTACACCATCTATGACCTGCAGGAAACCGAAAACCTTGCGGCGCAGTTCAAGGACATGGGCTACCACACCGTGGCCATGCACCCCAACCATGCCACCAACTGGAACCGCGAGAACGTGTACGGTAGCTTTGGTTTCGACGAGTTCCTCGCCATTCAGGACTTCCAAGGTGCCGACACGCTGCGCGGCATGGTGACCGACGAAGCCACCTACGACAAGACACTTGAGCTGATCAAGAACAACCCCGATCCACAGTTCATCTTCGACGTGACCATGCAAAACCACTCGGGCTACAAGACGGGCCTGCTGCCGGCCGACGTGCTGCAGCAGTACTACATCGACGGCGTCGCGGATCCCGAGATCAACGAGTTCCTTTCACTCATCGAGGAGTCTGACCGCGCGCTCGAGAAGTTCATCGGCGAGCTGCGCCAGCTCGACCGCAAGGTCATTGTGGTGTTCTTCGGCGACCACCAGCCGTACTTCCCCAACAGGTACAACGACCAGTGGTTTGTGGGCGAGGACAGCGTGACGCACGCCGAACGACTGTGGCAGACGAGCTATATCGTTTGGGCGAACTACGACGTCGAGGGCAACAGCCAGACGAGCGCCACGAATGACCTTTCAACCAACTATCTTGGCGCGGAGCTCATGCGTTTGATCGGCGCACCGCTGTCCGATTATCAGAAGGCACAGCTTTCGCTGCGCGACGCGTTGCCGGCGATCAACACTACCGGATTTGAGGACCGTACAGGTGCGTGGTACCTGTCCAACAGCAAGAAAGACCAGCTTGTAGGCCCCAGCGCACTTGCTGCCGACACGGCGAAGAGCGACCTTGCGACCATCCAGTATTACAAGCTCTTTGGCGACGGCAAGGACGTCTACACCAAGCAGCATCAGAGCGCAGCCAATGAGACGGATCCGAATTTGGCGCCGGGCACCACGCAGATCAAGTAGCGATCTTCAGGTGTGACGTAGCTGGCGCCGATGCACCGTCGTATTGCGCCCCACGCATCTTCGCGGTAAGGCGATTAACCAGTTCTTCGGCTTATCGAGTGCGGCAGCTCGAAGAAACGCGCCGTACGCAGTTTGTCGTGGCGCATGCTTCCATGTCAGCCGGGCACGCGCTACAAGTCGCGTTCCTCGTACAAGCGGATGGACGCAAACGCACTTACGATATAGAACGCTGCAACAATGCCGAGACTCGCGCACATCACAATCGCAAGCCCCAGCGGATTCCCCGCAAACTCAAGCACCGGCAGAAGCCATACCGCAAGCGCGTCGGCGTATGATGAAAAGGCAAAGAACGGCAATATGACGATGCAGATCATAGCAACCGGCAACCATTGCGTCGCCTTGGTTTGACCGAACTTGAAAAACACGGGAAGGCTCAGAGACGCAAACGTCACGCCCAGGCAAATGCCAGCCACCGTCGAAGCGGCAAACTCCAGCAAATCGTCCGCACTCTTCAACACGATGTCGTTCAGAATCCCCGGAAGTGCAACCACCCTGCCTAATGCGGAAACTCCCAGACAAACGACGATGAGCAGCATGAGTATCGAAAGGGCGGTTACCAGAACAAATGCATAGCGGCCCGCAACAACGTCACGGCGCCTCAGGGGCATAAGCAAACGATACGCTTGCCAGTTGTTTTGCTCGTCATATCCCGCGCTACTCGACACGATAGTAAGCATGAGCATTATGGACGTCATCGTCGGAAGCCCTATGATGGACTCCATGCCCATAATCAAAAAGAACGACACAAACAGCACTGACAACAGCAACTGGCGAATATACTTGCGAAACACCGTAGCTTCCAAAGCGAACATGCGCCTCATTATCGATCGTCTCCTTCAACTCGTCCGTCACATGCGAGGCGGCTCGCACCTGTGAGATGGCTCGTCCCCTCAAGATCCGCGGATCCTTTGAGCACAAAGCCCATGTAATCGTCGATGGACATGCGGTCACACGGAACATCCGGATACCTGCGAGCAAAGGCAAAGCGATCAGGAACAAGCAGGTCGATGCCATAGTCATGGCGCAAGATGCGCGGCCGCCCCTCACCCAGCACGCCGCTGTGCACAATGCTCTCAATCTCCGACGCGCGGCACCGGGCAATGCCCATCAGATCGGTGATCTCGTCTTTCGCACGGTCAAACACGATCTTGCCGTCATCGATGCACACGATCTCATCGGCGATCTTCTCAAGATCGCTCGTGATATGGCTGCTCATGAGGATGGCGTTTTGAGCATTGCCCTCCGCGTCCTCGATCGTGACAAAATCACGCAGGATATCGAGGGCTTCATCACGAGCCATAGGGTCGAGCCCGGCCGTCGCCTCGTCCAAAATGAGCACACGCGGATGATGGCCCAACGCGCATGCCAAACTGAGCTTCATGCCCATACCGCGTGAAAGCTCCTTGACGCATTTGCCGGCATCAAGCTGGAACACCGTCAGGTATCCCTCAAACACATGCTGGTCCCACGTGCGATACGCGCAACCCATGAGCCTCCCCACCTCGGCCACCGAAAGATGCCCCGGCAGCGAAACCGTGTCGAACACCACGCCGATTCGCTCTTTGACCGCAGCGGATGACGCATCGTGCGCAAGCTCGATCGAGGGCACGCCCAGCACGCGCGCATCTCCCGAATCGAACCCGATAAGGCCCAACAGCGCCTTGATGGTTGTCGATTTACCCGCTCCGTTCTTGCCAATAAAGCCGACTATCTGCCCCGCATGCACGGAAAACGATAGGTTGCCGAGGGTAAAGCCAGCGTAATGCTTGGTCAATGCGCGCGTTTCGATGAGCACGTCCGCGCTCGGCGTCTCAACGCCATCGAACTGCACGTCACGTACGTGTGCCATGTTAGTCGTCACTCTCCATTAAGGTGGTCAACATCTCAATGAGATCCGATTGTTCCAGCTCCAGAGCCCGCGCCGCATCAATGGCCCGCGCCAAGTGGCCCTCGACCTCGCGAAGGCGTTCCTCGCGCAGCAACTCCGCGTTGCCGCCTGCAACAAAGCTGCCTTTGCCCTGAACGGTCTCGATAAACCCAGCCGCCTCCAAATCGGCGTACGCGCGCTTGGTCGTGATGGCGCTTACATGCAAACTGTTGGCAAGCGAGCGAATCGACGGAAGCTGTTCCCCCGCTTTGAGCTCGCCTGCAATGACCTGCGCCTTGATCTGGCTCGTGATCTGCTCATAGATGGGGTGTGAGCTGAAGTTTGAGATGATGATTTCCACGCAAACGATTCCTTCCTAACAGCCCGCAAGGCGTCCCTCACGAGCATACGCAGCACCTACGACGTCTCGCATGCGCTCCGTCCGAGCATAGTGTATATACTCGATAAGTACAGTATATACACACCTACATACAGTTGCAAGAAGAATCGCAGCGACGCACTACGTGAGAGGTTATGCCCGTTCAAGTGGATCAAAAAAGAAGCCCTCTGTACCCAGAAATCGTTCGAAGTGTGGTGATCCTTCAGGAAGGGTCGAATAGACAGACCCTTGACAGAAAAGAAACTGCAGGCAAATGAAGCGTAATGTTTCAGGCTACTCAGCAGTTCGGAAGAAATCGCCACACTTCGAAGATTTTCTGGCATCGCATCGTCTTCGCTATAAAAGAACCGACCCAAAAGGCCGGTTCTTTTAGTCGATATTCGTTTCGACCAGCATCTGTACTCACGCCAGACGCGCGCCGATCTCCTTAGCGGCTGCGGGCTTGTCGAAGTTGCCGTTCGTGGCCTTGTTGAGCGCACCCATCACGCGACCCATGTCCTTCTTGGACTCAGCACCAACCTCGGCAATGACCTGCTCGATCAGCGCTACGAGCTCATCACCTTCAACCTGCGCGGGCAACAGACTCTCAAGTACCGCCACCTGCTCGCGCAGGTTCTCGGTACGCTCCTCATTGTTGGCGGCCTTGATGGACATCTCGAGCGTCTCGTTGGTCTGCTTGAGCGTGCGCTTGATCTGAGCCGTCACCTCTTCCTCGGTGATGTCGTGCGCGGCCCCGCGCGTCGCCGTGTTCTTGAGCTCACCCAGCACCAGACGCGTGACGCCCAGGCGAACCTTATCCTTGACTTTCATGGCCGCAACCATCTGCGCATGCAGCTCTTCGTATGTCATGCGAACCTCCTGTAGTCGTGCACTGTTTCTCAAAACCGTTTACTGCAGGCGCGCCCTCGCCCAAGGTCGCCGAACCTGTAGTCGCGCTTTGTTCTCAAAACCGCCTATTCCGCCGAGCCCGAGCTGGTGCTGTTCACCTTGGCCTTGCTCATATCGACGTTATACGGCACGTTTTCAGGCATCTTGTTGATCTTGATATCCGCGTTCTCAACATACTCGTTGAACCACGCATCGTACGCCTCGCCCTGCTTCTCGGACTTCAGCGAACTCGAAATCGTCTTCTGGATATCCTTGGGAATCTGATCGATCGACGTCACTTCGCCGTCCACGCTGAACAGATCGGTGCATTTGATGATGTGGTATCCGTACGTGGTCTTGACCAGACCGCTCATCTCGCCTTTAGCCAAACCGGACAACGCGGTCTGATACTCATCCACAAAGGTGCTGAGCTTGTCCCAGCCCACATCGCCGCCGTTATCGGCAGAGCTGTCCTCAGAGTACTCCTTGGCGGCATCGGCAAACTCGATCTTACCCGCGTTGAGATCGTCGAGCACCTTCTGAGCCTTTGCCTCAATCTCAGCCTGCTCCTCTTCGGTGGCGTCCTCAGCGACCTTGAACAGGATGTGCGAGGAACGGCGGGCACCGTTGTACGTGTCAAGGTTCTCATTAACAGCTGCGATGACCTCATCATCGCTCGGGTCCTCGGCAGGTGCCACGGCCTCCCGCAGCTTCTCGGTGGCGATAGAGCTCTTGAGGCTCTCCTGGTACGACTCCTTATCATAGCCAATCTGGCTCAGCATCTGGAGAAATGCTTCTTCATCGCCGCCGTACCCGGCAACCACACTCTCCCACTGCTTGTCGACGTCCTCCTGCGACACGGTGATGTTGTTCTCACGCTCCGCCTCGGAGATAAGGTACTGCCGCGCATAGCTGTTGATGAGGTTCTCGCGATACGTCTCGGGAGTAAGCCCCTGGCCGGCAAGGAACGTAGCCCAATCTTCATCCGACTGATAGGCGGACTCGCGAATAGCCATGATCTGCGTGGTGATGGTGTCCTCCTTGATGTTGACACCGTTCACCGTGGCGGCAACACCACCCGTGAGCTCGTAATCGCGCTTGTCCGTCGCCTGATTGAGCACGCCCGAACACGCCATGGCGGTCACAGAGAGCAGCATGGCGGCAATACCCACGATAGCCAGGGAGATCTTTCCTCCCTTGGATAACTTTTCCTTACGCTTCTGCTTGATCTGCGCCTTCGTGGGCGCTGCATCGGGCTTGGGATCGCGTTTGACGCGAACGTTGCGCTTCGCGGATTTGACCTTTGCGGACTTGGCCTTCTCATCCATGGGACCGGGTCCCCTTTCGTATGGGTTGTCGGGCAAGCGCCCAATTACATTCGAATGTCAGCTATTCTACCGCAGCAATATGAAGAAGACCCGAGCGCCCGAACGTCCAATATAAATCCGACTGGCAACGGACGTCCATCCCGCATGACATCGCGCAAACCGCCCCCGCCGACAAAAAACGGGCCAGCCGACAGATGTCTGGGCTGGCCCGTTCTCAAAAGCGTTAACCGATGGAGACCGTGAGGTCCTCGTTCACATGCACCTTGCCGTCGGCGAGCAGCTGAACGACCTCGGGATACAGCACGTGCTCGATCGCGTGAATGTGCTCTTCGAGCGTGTCAACATCCCATCCCTCCTCGACCGCGAGCGCGCGCTGGGCGATGATGGGGCCCATGTCGTACGCCGCATTGGCGAAGTGCACGGTCACGCCCGTCACCTTGACGCCGCGATCAAACGCATCCTGGATGCCATGAGCACCCTGGAAGCTCGGCAGCAATGCCGGATGGATGTTGACCACACGGTTAGGAAAGGTGGCGAGCAGCGGCGCGTGTACCATACGCATGTAGCCAGCCATGATCACGTATTGGCAACCCGTGGCAAGCAGCTCGTGGGCAATTACCTCGTCGGCCTGGATGGGGTCGGCGTAAATCTCCTTGGAAAGGGTAAGCGTCTGAATGCCCGCGGCCTCAGCACGCTTGAGCCCGTAGGCAGAGGGACGACTCGCCACAACAAGCGGAATGCACGCGTTGAGCGTGCCGGCGTCGATGGCGTCGATGAGCGCCTGCAGATTGGTGCCGGAACCCGAGAGCAACACGCCGATTCGCAGCGGCTCGCTCGGATCCGCGGCACGCTCGGCCTGAATGGCGTTGTTGTCGGGCATGGCGGTCTCAGATGCGGTTGCGCGCAGAGCTGCATCCAGCTCGGCCAAGGCGGCATCCTCGGCGACAGCGTTCTCGTTACTGCTCATCGGTGTACTTCACCTCGCCGGAACCGGGCACGCACGTGCCCACGCGGACCGGCTTCTCGCCCTGAGCCTCGAGCGCCGCAGTCACAGCAGCCTCGTCCTCGGGGGCAACGATGAGCATGAGGCCCACGCCCATGTTGAAAGTCTTGCATGCCTCATTGGGAACAAGGCCGGCCTCATTGGCGATGTAGGTGATCACCGGCGGGACGTCCCAGCCCATCTCGGCACCGTTGCGCTCAACCACGGCGTCGACATCGGAAGCGAGCGCGCGGTTGAGATTCTCGGTGATACCGCCGCCCGTGATGTGGGCGATAGCGTGAATCTTGGAGCCGGCCTCGCCGCGCAGCACCTCGAGGATGGGCTTCACGTAAATGCGCGTGGGCTCGAGCAGGGCGTCAGCAAGCGACAAACCGGGCGCGACCTCGATACTCTCAAGCTCGGCCTTCTTTGCAGCGGCCTCAGGCGTGCCGGGAAGGATGCCGTCCACGCCGATGACCTTGCGCACGAGCGAATAGCCGTTGGAGTGAACGCCCGTGGAGGGCAGGCCGAGAATCACGTCACCAGGGCGCACGTTGGCGGGGTCGATCATCTTGGGGCGATCGACGACACCCACGGTGAAGCCGGCGAGGTCATAGTCGTCCGGACGCATAACGCCCGGGTGCTCGGCCATCTCGCCACCCACGAGTGCGCAACCCGCGAGCTTGCAGCCGTCAGCCACGCCCTTGACGACCTTGGCCATGTGCTCAGCCTCGATGTGGCCGATGGCAACGTAGTCGAGGAAGAACAACGGCTCGGCGCCGGAGGCAAGGATGTCGTTCACGCACATGGCGACGAGGTCCTGGCCCACGGTCTCATGACGATCGAGGATCTGGGCAAGCACGAGCTTAGTGCCCACGCCGTCGGTGCCGGAGATGAGAATGGGATCTTCCATGTCCTTGAGCGCGGCGGCGGAGAACAGGCCTCCGAAGCCGCCGATGCCACCCACGACCTCGGGACGATTGGTCTCGGCTACCATCTGCTTGATGGCGTCGACCGCGCGGCCACCCTCGGCCGTGTCTACGCCTGCATCGGCATATGTGACCTGCTTCTTGTTCTCGCTCATTCCAAACCCTTTCATTCGTGCGGCGCTATCCCGTTTTGTATCGCACCGCAGATGTTTCGCCCTTATTCTAACAAGTGCACCTGTGTTTTAAACGTACGTCCCATGCTCGCGCAAAATAGGGCTGTTTTTAAGCATCTGAGGGCTGAGGGAAACCCCCAAATGCCCAAAAACAGCCCAAAGTTTTCAAATCGATTGCATGCGAGACATAATGCGAGTCTTGCATACGAGACGATGGTGCGAGACGGGCACACGGGACATACGGGATTCCACTCGAACACAGAAACCCATGCGCCCGTCATCAACCCTGAAAACACGAAAAGCGGGATGCCACACGACACCCCGCCAGGGAAAAACTTACAGCAGTGCCGCAAGGCCGCAGATGGCAATACACACGACGATGGTGAGCATCAGCAGCGTGGTGCTCTTCATCTTCTTGCCGATGGCCCAATACATCAGGCCGAACGCGAACAACTGCGGAAGGCACGGCATGATCATGTCGAAGTACTCAGACAGCGGCGTCGCGAAGTCGCCGGAGCCGATCATGACGCCGGACAGGTCGAGTGCAACATAGCTGGCAACCATACCGCCGATGGCCATGAGGCCCACGACGCTCGCAAGGTAGGTGACCTTCTCCATGATGCCGGATTCAGCGGCGGTGGTCACGAACGAGGAACCCTGCTTGTAGCCCCACTTCAGGCCAAACCAGCGAATGGCGAACGCCGGGATGTTGAACACCAAGAGCAGAAGCAGCGGGCCGAGGAAACTGCCCTGCTGTGAGAAGCCGATGGCGATGCCGGTGGCGATCACGCGAAGGGTGCCGGCGATGAGAGAATCACCGATGCCGGCCAGCGGACCCATGAGGGAGGTCTTGACGGCGGCGATGGACGTGTCATCGAAGTCCTCGTTGTTGGCGTTCTCTTCCTCCATAGCGGCGTTAATGCCCATGAGCAGCGTGGACAGCTGCGGGGTGATGGCCATGAAGTCGAGGCCGCGAGCGTAAGCGCGCTTCATCTTCTCGGAACCCTGCTCATGCAGCTTGCGGACAACGGGCACCATCGCGTAGGAATAGCAGAGGTTCTGCTGACGCTCGAAGTTCCAGGAGCTGTCGAGCATGCAGGAGCGCCAGAACATCTGACGGAGCTCCTTGTCGGTGATCTTCTTCGTTTCGGTCATAGCGGTTTCCGCTCCCATCTCAGTATCAGTCTCAGTTGCCTTGGGCATATCGTTAGAACTCGTTGTCATCGTCAACAGCCTCCGTAGCAACAGCGGTGGTCTGGATGTTGAGACCGAGAATGGCGGCGAGGATCAAAGCGGCCACGGTCACGCTCACGAGGTTCATGCCACCCGCGGCAACGAGCAGGAAGCCGAGGAACAGGAAGCAGATGGTCTTCTTGCTCACGATCATGCGGGCAACCAGGGCGAAGCCGATGGCGGGGATGATACCCATGGCGATGTTCAGACCATCGATCACGAAAGCGGGAACGGCATCCATGATGCCCTGTACGGCACCGACGCCCACAACGAAGCCGAACGTGTCAAGCGCGGAAAGGATGACGAACGGAATGAACGTGCCGGCCCAGTGCATGGCCTCGATACCGCGGTCGTTGCACTCCTCGGCATACACGTCGGCGCGAGCGGCAACCAACGGAACGATGACTGCCATGATGGTGTTCCAGAGCATTTGGACGAAGATGGCGATGGGGATGGCGAGAGCGACAGCGGCACCAGCGTCGCCACCGGCTTGGATGACATAGGCGGAGCCGAAGATGGAGCCGGCAACCATGTCAGGCGGGTTGGAAGCGCCAACGGCCATGGAGCCGAGCCAGATGAGCTCGAGGGCGGCACCGAGCTGGATGCCGGCAACGGGATCGCCCAAGACCACGCCCATGAGGGCGCACATGACAATCGGGCGATGGATCAGCGAGCTACCGAGTGCATAGGTTCCGTAGCCTAGCATCGCAATCAGAAAAACGAGCACAGCTTGAACAAACATGTTCTTTTCCTTTCCTTTCGAACTGTTCCTTACGGGAGTTGAGTTACTCGTTGCCGGTAAGCTCGGTTACAACCTCTTCGGGAATCATCTGGGCGTAGCAGCGAACACCGTCGGCGGTAAGCTCGGCGATCTTTGCCAGCTCCTCGTCGGAGAGGAACACCGCCTTCGCCACGGCACGCTTGCCCTCCTCGATCTTCACGCCGCCGAGCTGCAGCTCGGTGATGCCCTTGGTGCCCTTGATGAGGCGGTAGGCGGTATCGACTGAATCCGCGATCACGAAGAGGTGGTACTTGTCGGTAACGCCCGAGTTGATGGCGGCAATCGAATCCTCGACGCTCTTCATGACGAGCTTCACGCCATCGGGCTTGGCGATCCTGAGCGCGGACATGCGCAGGTGGTCACCCGCCACGTCATCGCATGCGATGAGGATGCAATCGGAGTTGGTGGATTTAATCCAGGAGAACGCAACCTGACCGTGCAGCAGGCGGTGGTCAACACGCAAAACAGTAATCATTTACAGCTCCTCACGAATCTCGCGCATGCGGACCATGAACGTACGGACGTGATCGAGGCACACGTCACCCGTGTCCTTGTAGGTGTCCTTGAAATAGCTGCCCACGATGGCGGCGTCGGCAACGGAGAAGCCGGCGACAGCGTTATCGGGGGTCACGCCCGCGCCGATAACCAGCGGGAACTCGCCCAAGCCAGCGCGGAACTCGTTTATCTTGTCCATCGAGGTCTCCTGGCCGGTGGCGTCCTGGGTCACCACGACGGCATCGCAACGACCCTTGGAAATCTGCAGGTCGACATCGAGCGGGTTGACGGACTTCATCGGCTGATACTTGAAACGCACGCCGCCGAGGACAAGGCCGTCGTACGAAGAGCGCTCATGCTCGAGGAAGGCCGCCTCAGCGGACTCGTCCTTGGGGTCGACGTGGCCGATCACGGAGTCGAGCTGGACGAAGGTTGCACCGTACGTGCGGGCAAGATGGAAGCCCAAGCTGTCAAAACGCAGGCAGTTGATACCGAAACGGGTGTCGATGTGCTCGTCCTTCATGTAGTCGAGCATGCGGACCATGTCCTCGTAACCACCGTAGTAGTTCTCGACGATCACGGCGTCGGCACCACCCTCGAGGTAGATGTCGAGTTCGCGCTTGGCCTGCTCGAACACGGCGTCGTGGTTGTCGCCCTTGAGGTGCAGCATGGCGAAAATCGGCTTCTTCACGCCAAATGCGGCGTCGAACTTCTGCATCGGGGTCATCGGGGTTTCTACTGTGGTCATGTGCGCTCCCTTCCTGAGCTCCATTTCCAATTAGGGCTGCCTGTGTAAACGACGCGGGCTACATCGCCTTTGTGTTGTTACGAATTTCTCTCGCCGTTTAACTTATCCCAACTTGTTCTGCTATGGTATATGATGGAATAAGTAAAAAGAGGTATAATCCCTGCGAGCGGTCGAAAATAACGGATATGCGGTATTTAGACAGCTTTTGAACTCGTTTTTCTATCCCGTGAGGAGCATGATGAACCTTGTCCTTCCCCGAGCTATCACCCTGCAAGAGCAGGTATTCGAGGATCTGCTGAGCAAAATCAACACCGGGCAGTACAAACCGGGAGAAAAACTGCCTGCCGAGCGAGAACTCATCAGCATGTACGGCGTGGGTCGCAACACCATTAGGGCGGCGCTCGCCGAGCTCGAGGCGCGAAAGGTCATCATTAAAAAACAGGGAAAAGGTGCATACGTTCGCCCGCAGACCTATACGCAGAACGTATTCCTCTCGGGTAGTTTCACCGAGACGTGCCAGCATATTGGCGGTATCCCATCTACAAAAATCGTAGGTATCCGCCATGACCGCGCACCGAAACGCGTTGCCGAAGCCCTGAGCCTCGATCTCGAAACAGACCTCATTCTTCGAATCGAACGCGTACGCCTTGTCAACGACGAGCCGTGCATCGTTGAGGTTGATTACATGCCCCGAGTATTCGATTATCTGCTGGATATGAATCTCACCGACAAGTCGCTGCTCAAAATCATCCACGACAGTGCAGGGCTCGATGCCTGCGAGACGGAGGAGTATTTTTCTGTACTTGGCGCGAGGCCGGAAATTGCACGCCTATTGGAATCTGATGCCAACACCCCGCTACTCGAGGTTTACCAGATTGCATTTGACCAGGCAGGTGTACCAATTTACGCCAACGAGCAGATTATCGACTCGTCGCATTACGTGTACGCGGTACGCACCCGCAGAGAGCGTGGGTAGCGCGGCGCCGGAAGACGCGCCAGCGGAGGGCGCGGGCAGAATAACGTCGAAAACGCGCCTGCGTGAACGCGAGTGATGCGGCGCCGAATACAAAATTGACGGAAATGCATAAATCATTTCCGTCTTCCCGAGTAGGCGGCGATTTTGAATGACAAAACCGCAGGTAGGATGGGTACCAAATCTGCCTATACTCGCCATGTCCGAAAAGATTTGCGCATTTCCGTCATTTTTGCAAAAAGCGGGATGCCACACGGCACCCCGCCAGGGAAAAACTTACAGCAGTGCCGCAAAGCCGCAAATGGCAATACATACGACGATGGTGAGCATCAGCAGCGCGGCGCCGAATGCAAAGCCGAAGGGCGCACTCAAACGGCGCGCCCTTCATTTCACATGCTATGTTTCAACGGAGTTCCTGGAACCATCCTCTTTGGAGCCTCATCGCCACCGCCAAGTGCTTACGCCTGGCAAGGAGCGTGCTTCTCTTCCCAGCTGCGGTCGTGGTACTTCTCCTCAATCACACCGTCGGAGATGGGAAGCGGGCGCGAAAGGTTACGCGGCTGATAGCCCTCGATGAACTTGTCGCGGCCGAAGCTGTCGGGAATCGCCACGGGATACTCGCCGGTAAAGCAGGCGGTGCAGTAGCCGGTATCGGGCACGCACTGGAGCAGCGCTTCGACCGAAAGGAAGGCGAGTGTGTCGGCGCCGATGAACTCGCAGATTTCCTCAACCGTCTTGCTGGCGGAGATGAGCTGGCTCTGCTCGCCCGTATCGACACCATAGAAGCACGGCCAGATGTCCTCCGGCGAATTGATGCGGATGTGGATCTCTTTGGCGCCCGCCTGACGCAACATGCGCACGAGCTGTACCATGGTGGTGCCACGCACGATGGAGTCGTCGATCACGATGATGCGCTTGCCCTCAACGACATCGCGCAGCGCGTTGAGCTTGAGGCGTACGCCCATGGCACGGAGCTCCTGCGTAGGCTCGATGAACGTACGGGCAACGTAGCGATTCTTGATGAGGCCCGTACCGAAGGGAATGCCGCTTTCATATGCGTATCCTTCGGCGGAAGGCAGTCCCGAATCGGGCACGCCGATAACGAGGTCGGCATCGACCGGAGCCTCGAGCGCAAGTTTGCGGCCCATGTCGTAACGGCACGCATAGATGGACTTTCCGTCCATGATGGAGTCGGGACGCGCGAAATACACCTGCTCGAAGATGCAGTGCGCGGGGGTCTCGGCAGCGGGAACGCCCTGCTCGGACACAAGGCCCTCGGCGCTGATGCGCAGAATTTCGCCGGGTCGGATGTCGCGCACGTACTCGGCGCCGATCATGTCGAGCGCGCAGGTCTCGGACGTAACGACCCAACCGCCCGCGGAGGCGAAGTCCTCGCTCGGAGCCTCGCCCACCAGGTCATCGGCGCTGTTGCTCTCGCTCGGCATCACAGAGGCGGCAGCGACGGCGTCGGCAGCGGCAACGCCCTCGTCGTTGGTAAGGCGGCCGAGCACGAGCGGACGAACGCCGTGCGGATCGCGGAACGCGTAGAGCGCCTCTTCGTTGATGAGCGCCATCGCATAGCCGCCACGCACGAGCTCCATGGTCTTGCGGATGCCCTCGCGCAAATGGCTGGTCTCCTGCGTGAAGTAGCCGATGAGCTTGGCGGCAACCTCGGAGTCGGAGTCGGAATTGAACGGAACGCCCAGGTCGATGAGCTGACGACGGAGTTCGTCGGTGTTCACCAGCGTGCCGTTGTGGGCAAGTGCGACGATCACCTCACCGATTGTTGCAAGGTGCGGCTGGGACTCCTCCCAGCTCTTGGCACCGGCGGTACCATAGCGTACGTGGCCAACGGCGACCTCGCCGGAAAGCGACGAAATATCGGCGTCGGAAAACACCTGGGTAACGAGGCCCAGATCCTTGCGGACCATAACGGTACCGCCGTCGCCGACGGCAATACCTGCCGACTCCTGGCCGCGGTGCTGCAGAGCACGCAGACCGAAGAACGTCAATCGGGCGACATCGCGGTTGGGGGCCCAGACGCCGAAAACACCGCACTCTTCGTGCAGCTGATCGGCCTCGAGATCGGACACAGCGGAAACAGGCGAAGCGGTGTCAAACGACATGAAGTCTCTCCTCAATGTACCTTGTAGCGGCGTTACCCACCCATTATACGCACGCGCGGTTGCGCAAAAACGTTTTTCTCGACGCACACATCTTGTAACCAAAATGATAACGTGCGCATCGAAATTCGCATATGTCGTGCCATCCCGTGCGAGGTGCGACGGGCGACGAATCACGCGCGTTTGCGGCGCGGGTGCGCGCATGGCAGATGCGTCTGTCACGCACACGAGATGAACACGTTGGCGCTCCCCATGCGGTGCGAATGCGACAACAGACGCACCTGTCGCATGCCGCGATCACACACCGCGAACCTCATGACCTGCATGCTGAAAACCCATGGTGGCGCAGTGAAGGAACGGGATTTTCTCATCGACAGCTCTGTTGACGTGAAAACACCATACAATAGCACTATTGTGGTCAGAAGCTTGCGAGGTTTCCATGGACGAGCGTCGAACGCCCACCCCCTTCCCGCCCGCGAACAGCGGTCCCGTGCGTGCTCCCTATCAACGTGCGCGCAAACATATGGGTGTTGCCACAAACGACCCCGAGTATCTACCACCGGTCGACAACCCGTACGCACGCTCGATGCAGGGACGTAAAACGCCTGTTCCACAAGGTCAGGTCCATATTTCGACCACCGGCCCCGGACTGCACGTCCGAACACAGGGATGTCCGCAGGGAAATGGCGGCAGCCAGCCGCTTCGCAGTCGCTATCTCTCCACGCCAAAACGAGGCAGGGCGATTTTTTCTTCGCGCCAAGCTCGGCAGCAGCGCCTCGTTCAGATTTTACTGGTCATCCTCATCATCGCCGCTATTGTCCTCGCCCTTGTTTGGTGGTTCTTCCTGCGATAGCGGTGCGGATGGCATAAAAATCAACCAATATGCCATCACCTATGATTTCCTTCATTTTGACGATATTATTTGGCAGAAAAGCGCAGGGAAGATAGCGGCATGCGGCCGTGAGAAACAAAATTGACGGAAATGCATAAATTGTTTCCGTTTTCCCGAGTAGGCGGCGATTTTGAATAGCAAAACCGCAGGTAGAACGAGTGCAAGATTTACCTCTACTCACCATGTCCGAATAGATTTGCGCATTTCCGTCAATTTTGAAGAAAAGAGGCCGCTGCCCCACCCGAAACGACGCTCGTCGGCGTCCGCATTGCCCATGGTCGGCTGCCGTTGCCTATGGCTTTCTGCCATTTGAGAGCTTTAAAATGCAGGAAAACACAGGCAACGGCGAAAGGCCATAGGCAACAAAATGGCCGCCGCCCCAATCGAGGGACAGCGACCATAAGCGCCCGCTCCTGTTACGGTAGCGGACGGCGCTTCATCTACACCAGCTCGGGCGTAGTATCAATCTCGCCAATTACGACAGCAGCTTGCGGCCGCTCTCCTCAATAGCGGCGACCAGCGCATCGGCAGACGCGGCATCCTCGCCCGTTGCGAAGATGTACAGCTTGATCTTGGGCTCGGTGCCGGAAGGACGCACGATTGCCTTGTTCCCGCCCTCAAGATCGAACTCGACAACGTTTGCCTTGGGCAGACCGTTGACGCACGTCGCGTAATCGAGCACAGCCTCGACCTTCATGCCAGCAATCTCCGCAGGTGTCTCTGCACGCAGACCGGCCATGAGGTCGGCCATCTTGGCGGCACCGTCGGCACCGGGGTAGCTCAGCGAAACCGTCTTGTTGTGATAGTAGCCGTACTTCTTGTACAGCGCGCGCATGGCCTGCACCAGGTTCATGCCCTGCAGCTTGTAGTACTGAGCCATCTGGCAGATGAGCATGGAGGCGTTGACCGCGTCCTTGTCACGCACGTGGTCGCCCGAGAGGTAGCCGTAGCTCTCCTCGAAGCCGAAGATGAAGCGGTCGACCTCCCCCGCGTCGGACAGGCCCGTGATGATGTCGCCGATGTACTTGAAGCCCGTGAGGCAACGGCGCAGCTCAAAGCCGTACTCCTCGGCCAGCGCATCGACCATGGCGGAGGACACGATGGTGGTCACGACAACCTTGTTCGACAGGTCCTCGCCGCGCTCAGCACGCATCTTGCAGATGTAGTCGATCAGCAAAACGCCCATCTCGTTGCCGGTCAGCAGCGTGTAGTCGTCGCCATCGGCGCACGCCACGCCCACGCGGTCGGCATCGGGGTCGGTGGCGAGCAGCAGGTCGGGCTTGACCTCCTGACACAGCTCGATGCCCTTCTGCATGGCCTCGCGAATCTCGGGATTGGGGTACGGGCAGGTCGGGAAGTCGCCGTTGGGGTCTTTCTGCTCGGGAACGACCGTGATGTCGGTCACGCCCACCTTGTTGAGCACCGTGGTGACCGGAATCAGACCGGTGCCGTTGAGCGGCGTATACACGAGCTTGAGGGGAGCGCCGGCAACCTGCTCATCGGTAAGGTTGTTCACGGACTTGTCCACCACGGCGTCGTAGTACGCGTCGAGCACCTCGTCGTCGATCCACTTGACCAGGCCCTGCTCAACGGCAGCGTCAAAGTCCATGGTCTTGATGTCGGTGAACGGGTTGGTGGCATTCATGGCGGCGGAGATAGCGTCGGCGGCCTCAGACGTGATCTGGCAGCCGTCGGGGCCGTAGGCCTTGTAGCCGTTGTAGGGCGCGGGGTTGTGGCTGGCCGTCATGGCAATACCGCCGGAGCACTTGAGATAACGCGTGGCCCAGGAGAGCGTGGGCACTGGCTCGATCTTGGGATACACATACGAAGTCACGCCGTTGGCGGCAAGAATGGCGGCCGTGGTCTTGACGAACAACTCGCCCTTGTTACGGCTGTCGCGCGCAATGGCAACGGAAGGATTCTCGAAATTCTTAACCAGATAATCGGCGAAACCCTGGGTAGCGCGACCGACCGTGTAGATGTTCATACGGTTGGTGCCGGCGCCAATCGTGCCACGCAGGCCGGCAGTGCCAAAAGCCAGATCCTGGAAGAAGGCGTCGGTGATGGCGTCCTCATCGCCCGCTGCCTGCATCTCTTTGAGCTCGGCGAGTAGCTCCTCATCCTTCACATTCTCAATCCATGTGGAGAGAAGTTCATGTACGTCTGCCATGCTTTCACCTTTCTAGTTGCCGTGCGCATCCGTGGTGCGCCCATTCACATGCGTAAGGACCGCAGAAATCGGCGGTCTCGTTCAATGATACGCGTGTGCGGCCCGCCATTCCCTAGCTTTGCGGTAGGCGGCATTTTTGGGATGCGGAGTTGACATTGCGAGCGAAGCATGTCTCGCTCCGGTTCGCCACATTGGGATATCGCGCTCCAGTACCTCGCACCGAGATGCCATGCTTCGTCCACACACCTCGGCGCCCAGCATCGAGATGCTGCGTCACGACATCTTGCATCAAGATGCTGCGTTCCGCCGCGCCGCCCCAGCTCCTGCCACCTGACCCCGCTCGCCAAAGGCCCCGCACGACCCCGGCGGCCCCGCGCCACTGACGTTTGACGCCCGAACCTTCACGTGAATTTTTCGAACACAGCAGCGCTTTACGCACAAAAGAACTATCCTTAAGCACCGTACGCTGGTCCATAAGTCCGCGGAAAGGAAAATCGCATGACCAACCTGTATTCACGCCACGGCGCGTATATCCCGCGCGTGGCAGCCGTGCACGACATGTGCGGCTACGGCAAATGCTCACTTGGCGTTGCCATCCCTGTCCTCAGCGCCGCCGGCATCGATGTGTGCCCCGTCCCAACAGCGCTTTTTAGCGCCCACACCAAATTCCCCGTCTTCTACATGCACGACACCACCGAGATTCTCATGCCGTATCTCGACGCTTGGAAGCAAGAGGGCATCGAACTCGATGGCGTCTACTCGGGATTCCTCGGCTCCGCCGAACAGGTTGCCGTAATCCAGCGCCTTTATCGCGAATACCCCAACGCCCTGCGCATAGTCGACCCTGTCATGGGCGACGGCGGCGTCCAGTACCCCACCTACACCGACGAGCTGTGCCAGGCCATGGCAGGCCTGGTAGAGGGTGCCGACGTACTCACGCCCAACCTCACCGAAGCATCCATCCTCACGGGTATCGCCTATGAGGGCCAGGACGTTGACGCCGCGTTTATCCAGAAGAACATGGATGCGCTGCTCGGCATGGGTGCAAAAACGGTCGTCCTCAAGGGTGTCGTGCACGAGGATGAGAGCATCATTCGCAACTATATCGCCAGCACTGAGGGCAACGGTACAGTGGAGGAGGTCTCCAGCGAGCTGCTGCCGTACATGCTGCACGGTACGGGCGACGTGTTTGCCAGCGCTCTGACCGCGGCAATCTACACCGGTCGCAGCACGCGTGAGGCGGTCGAATTCGCTGGTGAACTGGTGCGCGACGCTATGATCGTCACCCGCGAACAGCCCGATTTCGAGGTGCGCGGCGTTTCGTTTGAGCCCACGCTCGGCAAGGTCGCCGCTCTGCTCGGCTAACTTTTTTCTAATCGACTGTTGAACGCCGCGCAGACGCAAGAGCGTAACTCGGTCGCAAGCATTCATTGACGCGCTGTATCTTACGCAGAAAGAAGGGTTGGCATCCGCTTTCGAGCGATCCCGCAGCCGCAAAGCGGCGAGGACCAGCGAGAAAGCTCATGCCAACCCTATTCAACTGAATTAGCAGTCGCCTCGCGCTCTTGCTCAACCAGCGCGCGTTCTTCGTCGATCTCGCCCTGCGTCACGCCCGGGTCCTCGGCAATCGAACTCACAGAGTTCACCTGCTCCTGGATGGCCTCAGCCAAATCGTCGTCCATACCGATGATCTTGAGCTCCCAGTCGATGTTGGAGGCCGTATCGGACTGCGACTTGGTCCACACGAACGTCAGCATTGCACGACGCGTCCCATGGGCGGGGAAAAAGCCGAAAAGGCGGTCGGTCTGAATGGTGCCCTTATCGTCAACGAGCGCGTACACGTTGTATTCCACACGGCTAATCTTCTCGTTGAGCAACGCGTTGGTGGCAAGCGCACTCGCCTGAATCTGTGAATTGGAAAGCAGCTCGAGCTCATTTGCCGAATCCGTATCAACCACGGAAACCTCGATAACGCCCGTCTTCTCGCTCGCCTCATCAACCGTAAAATCGCTTGGGAACTGCGTAAAGCCGTTACCCCACTCAACACCCGACTCCATGGCATGCGCGACGGTCTCAACATTGGCGCGATCGGACAAGTTCGCCGTGTTCAAACGGCGGCTCACGCCATACACGATCTGCATGCCCAGCACGAAGACGAACACGCCCACAATCACGAAAACGGCCGTACGCGAAATGGTTTTGGCAACCTGCGAGCCCGAAGGATCCTGCTCGGAAAGGGGGTCGATGGCGGAATGCGTCTCGCGCGTGCGTTTATCGAGCGACTTCCAATTGGGATCGAGCACGCCGGAGGCATCGAGCTGCGAGAAGAGCTCTTCCGCTTCTTCGGGAGTCATGTTCTGCTTCTTTGCCATTCCTACCTCACGTCGCGGGCGCGCGCCCCTTCAAACTGCATTCGATAGTAACGGGCATACGTGCCACCACGCTCGAGAAGCTCCTCGTGAGTACCGCGCTCCACAACGCGACCACGCTCGACGGTTGCGATTTCGTCGGCGTTTTTTATGGTGGAAAGGCGATGCGCGATGATAATCGTGGTGCGATCGGCGGCCAAGCGTTCGAGCGACTCCTGGACAGCCTCCTCGCTTTCGTTATCCAACGCCGAGGTCGCCTCATCCAAGATGAGAATCGCTGGGTTCTTGAGGAACACGCGGGCGATGGCAACGCGCTGCTTCTGACCTCCGGAAAGACGGCCGCCGCGCTCACCCACCACAGTGTCGTAGCCCTCGGGCAGCGAGGCGATGAACTCGTGGATGTTTGCCTTGCGAGCCGCGTCCTCGATCTCGGCATCGCTTGCTCCGGGACGACCATAGGCGATGTTATCGCGCAGCGTGCCGTCGAACAGGTACACGTCCTGCTGCACCAGGCCGATGGCGCGGCGCAGGCTCTCCTGCGTCACGTCGCGCACATCCTGACCGTCGATGGAAATCGAACCGGCGTTGATGTCGTAAAAGCGCGGGAGCAGCGAGCACGTGGTCGATTTGCCACCGCCCGAAGGCCCGACCAGCGCAATCGTCTCGCCTGGATGAATGGAAAGGTTCAAGTGATCGATTACCGGCCGCTCGGACACCTTCCCGTCCTCGCCGATCTCGGCATCGGGATAGGAGAAGCACACGTCACGGTACTCGATGGCGCCCTTGGTTACCTGCAGGTCGCACGCATCGGGTTTGTCCTGGATATCGGGGGCCGTAGCGAGCACCTCGTCCATACGCCTAAATCCGGCGATAGCCTTTTGGAACATCTCCGTGGAGTTGACAAGCGTCTCGATGGGGCCGGTGAACAGGCTGATGTAAAGCGCGAACGTCGCCATGTCGACGGCGGACAACTCGCCTTCCGCCACCAGCAGCCCGCCCAGCACAATGATGGTGATGTAATGTGCTGCAGTCATGACGGCGCTCGTCGCCTGATAGCCGCCCATCACGGTGTACTGCTCGATCTTGGAGGCAAGGTAGCGGCCGTTCGCCACGCGGAACTTCGCACGCTCGGTTTCCTCATTGGCAAAGGACTTCACCACGCGGATGCCGGCAAACGAATCTTGGAGCTGCGAGTTTACTTCCGAGATCTTCTTGCGGTTGTCGGCGAACACCGCGCGCATGTGAAGGTTCTGGTGCACCATGATGCTCACGAACACCACGGTCACCAGCGTGAGCGCACCCGCCAGCACCGGCGAGATGGTGAAAAGGATGACCAACGCGCCGATGATCTTGATTCCACAGATGATGATCCACTCGGGCAGGTGATGCGCGCCCTCGCTGATGTCAAACAGGTCGTTTACCACGCGGCTCATCATGTCACCGGAGTTGTGCGCGTCAAAATACGCGAAGCAGAACCGCTCGTACTGGTCGAACAGGTCCTCGCGCATGCGCGACTCCATGCGGGCACCCATAACGTGGCCCTGAGCCGCCACAAAGTACACGCACGCCGTACGGATGAGGTACAAGCCTACAAGGCCCAGGGCCAGGTACGTGAGCGAACCCATGATGGCTTCGGCGCCCTCGGTGAACAGGCCGCCCGTCAGCTCGCGCAAAATGACTGGGAACGCCAAGTCAATCCCCGCGTACGTGAGCGCGCAGAGCGTATCGGCAATAAACCATCCCTTTTCAGGTCCGTAATATGAAAGAAAACGACGCAGCATACCTAGAGCCTTCGCGCTACGGCGTCGCACGCAAGCGCGCCGATAACCGTCTTCGAGTCTTGGATCTTACCGTCGAGCACGGCGTCGATGAGCTCATGCAGCGGAACGAGATCCACGTTGACGAATTCATCGTCATCGGGATTGGCGCCCACGAACGTCAGACCCGTCGCCATATAGATGTGAATGAGCTCGTCGCAATACCCGGGGCTGGGAACGATGCTGGTCAGCAGGTTGATGCGGCCCGCTTTGAAGCCCGTCTCCTCAAGCAGCTCGCGACGTGCGCAATCCTCCGGGTCCTCGCCCAAATCGAGCTTGCCGGCGGGAATCTCCACGGTCACGCGGTCGATGGCCGTACGGTACTGACGCACCAGCACGATCTTACCGGTTTCGGTGAGGGCGACGACCGCCGAAGCGCCGGGGTGGCGGACGATGTCGCGTCCGGTGTGACGGCCGTTGGGCAACTCGACCTCGAGCGTGCGAACATCGAGCATCTTGCCACGCCAAGCCTGGTCTTCGGAGAGAATGCGCTCGTGCAGGCCGGCATCGCGGGGGTCGTCATCGCCCAAAACGAGCTGCATCTCAGGGTCCTCGACGTCTTCGTCGCGGTCCTCGATGACCTCGGCCTCAAGCTCCTCGCTGTAGGTCTCGTTATCCATTGCCGTTTCACCCCTCAAAACAAGTTGCATGCCCAGAGCCAGGCTCCGAACATGCAACATAGCCGTTAGCTCCCACGTGCGCATTTGCCGTTAACCGACATGTTTACCGCACGTCAAGAGCACTGTTGTTCGAATTACGCGTCCCAACCCTCGCGTCCGCGCAGGGCGCGCAGGCCGATGTCGTGACGCAGGGTCTTACCCTCAAACTGAATCTTCTCGCAGGCGGCGTAGGACAGGTCGCGTGCGGCCCCGAACGTCTCGCCCAGCGCGGTCACGTTGATCACGCGACCACCGGCGGTGACGAGCTCGCCCTCGTCGGTCATGGCGGTGCCGGCGTGGTACACCGTCACGTTCTCCATAGCCTCGGCATCCTCGATGCCCGTGATGACCTTGCCCTTCTCGTACGAACCGGGATAGCCGGCGGAGGTGAGCACCACCGAAACCGCCCATTCGTCGCGCCAGGACAGCTCGATCTCGTCCAGATGCTGCTCAGCGCACGCGAGCATGACCTCGATCAGGTCGTTCTCGAGACGCGGCAGGATAACCTGGGTCTCGGGATCGCCAAAACGGGCGTTGAACTCGAGCACCTTGGGGCCGTTGGCCGTGAGCATGAAGCCACCGTAGAGGCAGCCACGATAGTCGATGCCCTCAGCGCGAAGCTGAGCCACCGTCTGATCCATAACGGCGCACATCGCCGCATGCTCCTCGTCGGTCACGATAGGCACCGGGCTGTACACGCCCATGCCGCCCGTGTTGGGGCCCTTGTCGCCCTCGAGCGCGCGCTTGTGGTCCTGGGAGGTCGCCATGGGACGCACGGTCACGCCGTCGGTAAACGCAAGCAGCGAGCATTCGGGGCCAACGAGCATCTCCTCGATGACCACGGTGTTACCCGCTTCGCCAAACGCGCCGTCGAAGCACTCGCGCACGGCCTCCTCGGCCTGCTCGAACTCAGTGGCGACGATGACGCCCTTGCCCGCTGCAAGACCGTCGGCTTTCACCACAAGCGGAGCACCCTGCTCGCGCACATATGCGAGCGCGGAAGCCTCATCGGTAAAGGAGCCATAGGCAGCCGTGGGGATGCCAGCGCGATCCATGAGCTGCTTGGAGAACAGCTTGGAACCCTCCATCTGCGCACCCTCGGCACCCGGGCCAAAGCACGGGATACCCGCCTCGCGTACAGCGTCGGCAACGCCGGCGACGAGCGGAGCCTCCGGGCCGATGACCACGAGTTCGCAGTCATTCTCGCGGGCGAAGTCGACGACGGCCCGACCATCCTCGATGTCGAGCGCGACGTTGGTGCCGAGTTCGGCCGTGCCTCCGTTGCCGGGAGCGATGAAAAGCCGGTCGCACTTGGGTGACTCGACGAGCGCCGTGGCGATGGCGCACTCGCGGCCACCGCTGCCCAGAAGCAGAATGTTCATGCTAGTTCCATCCTCTCATGATGGTCTGGTCGCGGTCGGGGCCGACCGTGACGATGCTGATGGGAACGCCTGCGAGCTCCTCAAGGCGCTCGACGTAATCGCGGGCCTCCTGGGGAAGCTCCTCGTAGGTGCGGCAGCCGGTGATGTCCTCGTCTTTCCAGCCGGGCAGCTCCACGTAAATGGGCTTCGCGTGGTGCAGCACCGATTGCTGCATGGGGA
>OLVZ01000862.1_pt1 | contig 28038 bp, 29 predicted proteins | sample 1673341 | NCBI WGS metagenome assembly OLVZ01 (sample SAMEA3178944, study PRJEB25190) | human gut metagenome | biome: human gut; feature: human-associated habitat; material: faeces | place: Austria | collected 2013 | reverse complement strand
GCCCCAGGTGGTGCTCCACGCGGCGGCCCACAAGCATGTGCCCCTGATGGAACACAACTGTTCCGAGGCCGTGAAGAACAATGTGTTCGGTACCTGGAACATGGTCCGTGTTTCGGAGAAGTATGGCGTGGAGAAGTTCATCATGATCTCCACGGATAAGGCGGTGAACCCCACCAATGTGATGGGGGCCACCAAGCGCCTTTGCGAGATGATCGTCCTGAGCCGGGCAGCGGCACAAAGCAGGACCTCCTTTAGCTGTACCCGGTTCGGCAACGTGCTGGGCAGCAACGGCAGTGTGATCCCCTTGTTTAAGCGGCAGATCGCCAACGGCGGCCCTGTCACCGTGACGGATAAGCGTATCATCCGCTACTTTATGACCATCCCCGAGGCCAGCCAGCTGGTGCTCACTTCCGGAGCCATGGCCCAGAGTGGAGAGCTGTTTGTGCTGGATATGGGCCGGCCTGTAAAGATTCTGGACTTGGCGGAAAATATGATCCGCCTCAGCGGCCTGGAGCCTTACAAGGACATTCCCATTGTGGAAACGGGCCTGCGGCCTGGGGAGAAGCTCTATGAAGAGCTGCTCATGAAGACGGAGACCCTGACCAAAACGGATAACGACCGTATTTTTGTGGAGCGGGACGAGCCTCTTTCTCAAACAGAGATTGAGAAAAAGCTGGAAGTACTACAAACCGTTCTCCAAACAGAAGACGATGACGCGATTCGCGTGGCCATGAAGCAGGTAGTGCCCACCTACTATTCGCCAGAAGAGGTCAACGGCAAAGCGATTGCTGAGGCGAAGTTTATTGAGGACACCGCTACCGGGGCCGCTGTGCCGGTGGCGGGGTGAAAGGAAAAGTGGTCAAAGCATGGCTCTGTACTTTTATCCGAGTATATCTATGAGGTAAACCTCTTTGAGACGGAAAGTCAGAGATTTGATTTGTAATAAATAGACAAAAAAGAGGGCGAAAATGAGTGGTTTTGGAGGATATTTTTGTATAGTTATTATAAAAATGAACGTCTCAAAAAGAGGCTGAGCCAATGGATGAGATTTATAAGCGTATACAAGATGGGTAAAACCGATGGATGAAAAGTGTAGGAATGTCTCAAAGAGACGAGTTCCGAGGGGGAATAGAATGCCCCTGTTTTGGTTGGATTTGTTGATGGTGTACAAGAGATAGGGCGAAAACGGGTGGTTTAGATGAGTGTTTTTGTATAGTTATTACAAAAACGAATGTCTCGAAGATGGGTTGAGCTGAAGAATAGAGTAGTTGAACGTATAGAAGAGATGTTTTCCGTTGGATGGGTAAGATGAGCGTCTCGAATAGACCATTTCCGAGAGAAAATGGGTGGGCAGAAGAATGTCCACAGGGGGGGTACATGAAATATGTACTACAGAAATTATGTATGAGAGTCATTTGTTCCCAACAAAGGGCAGTAAAGATAGAAACATTTTAAGAAACTACATGGGAGATAGTATGGATGAATAAGAAAATTGCTGTAGCTGGAACTGGATATGTTGGATTGTCATTAGCTGTTCTTTTGGCGCAGCATAATCAGGTGTCAGCTGTGGACATTGTTCCGGAGAAAGTTGAGCTCATTAATAAGCGTGTTTCGCCAATTCAGGATGAGTATATAGAGAAATACTTAGTAGAGAAAGAACTGAATCTCACAGCCACATTGGATGGTGCTACAGCTTATAAGGATGCGGAGTTTGTTATCATCGCTGCACCGACAAATTACGACAGCAATAAAAATTTCTTTGACACATCTGCTGTGGAATCCGTGATTGAACTGGTTCTTAAATCGAATCCGGACGCCATCATGGTGATTAAATCTACGATTCCGGTTGGATATACGAAATCTGTGCGGGAGAAATATGGTACGAATAATATTCTGTTTAGTCCTGAATTTCTGCGTGAGTCTAAAGCTCTGTATGACAACCTGTATCCAAGTAGAATCATCGTTGGTACGGATGAGAATGATGAAAGGTTAGTAAATGCTGCACACGATTTTGCTGGATTGTTGCAGGAGGGCGCAATAAAAGAAGATATAGACACGCTGTTCATGGGATTCACAGAAGCAGAGGCTGTGAAGCTTTTTGCGAATACATATCTGGCGTTACGAGTTTCCTATTTCAACGAATTGGATACATATGCTGAGATGAAGGGGTTGGATACAAAGCAGATTATTAATGGCGTGTGTTTGGATCCGAGGATTGGCAGTCATTATAACAATCCTTCGTTTGGTTACGGCGGTTACTGCCTGCCGAAAGATACAAAGCAGCTCTTAGCGAACTATGCTGATGTTCCTGAAAACCTGATTGAAGCGATTGTAGAAAGCAATCGGACAAGGAAAGACTTTATTGCCGATCAGGTACTCCGTAAAGCGGGTTATTACTCGTATAGCGAGGACAGCGATTATGTGGCGGATCGTGAAAAAGAGGTTGTAGTCGGTGTCTACCGGCTGACGATGAAGAGTAATAGTGATAATTTCCGGCAGAGCAGCATTCAGGGTGTTATGAAGCGGATTAAGGCGAAAGGCGCTGTCGTGGTGATTTACGAGCCGACTTTGGAGGATGGAAGTACGTTCTTTGGAAGCCGGGTTGTGAATGATCTGGAGGAGTTTAAGAGAATCAGTCAGGCCATTATCGCTAATCGATATGATAGTTGTTTGGATGATGTGGCCGAGAAGGTGTACACACGGGATGTATACAGGAGAGATTAATTAGAGGAGCTAAGGAATATGTTTAACAAGAATCATGATTTGAAACCATTTAAATCAAAAGTTTGGCTTTCTTCTCCCACAATGCACGGAGAAGAACTGAAATATATGACCGAGGCTTTTGAAACCAACTGGATGTCCACAGTGGGGGCGAATATAAACGAAGTCGAACGTATGGCGGCAGAAAAAGTCGGCTGCAAATACGCTGTGGCGTTATCTTCCGGCACAGCTTCTCTCCATCTGGCTATGAAGTTGGCGGGAGAGCGGTTATACGGTCAGCCTGATTTGGGAAAAGGAAATCTGTTTGGTCACCGAATGATAGCTGTATAATAGGGACAACCAAGAAAAAGCCTTGAATTTACAAGGGTTTTCGGCTCTAAGTCAGTCCCCGTTATTTGAAATTTTCTGCGGAAACTGGAGTGGGTCAGAGAATCCGAGAGGTGAAGATGGCTTCTTGGATACTCATGAATTGACCCACAATCCTGAGTAGAAAATCTTATAAGGAGGAATTGACTTAGCTCACACGCCATGTCTGGCGGTGGGCTATTTGTCGTTCATAAGTGAATCAAAGTCTGTTTTCGGACAGATTGTATCAATATAAATGTAGAAAGTGCGCAGATGTATCGGCGCAGTGATGAGGGGAACGAGAGATGTTTAATCCTGATAACAATTACGAGAAATTTGAAAATAAGGTCTGGCTGTCTTCACCTACCATGTATCCGGATTCCATGCGGTATGTGATGGAAGCTTATGAAACCAACTGGATGTCTACTGTGGGAGCGAACATCAACGAGGTGGAGAAGCAGATCTGCGAGAAGGTGGGCTGCAAGTATGCCGTTGCGCTCTCCGCTGGTACTGCCGCCCTGCATCTGGCGATGAAGCTGGCAGGTGAAAAGGTGTATGGAAAACCGGCTCCCGGAACGGGTGCGCTCTCAAAACGCTTTGTAGCAGCAAGCGATATGACTTTCGATGCCACGGTGAACCCCATTGTCTATGAAGGCGGTATTCCGGTGTTCATCGACACCGAGTACGACACTTGGAATATGGACCCGATTGCGTTGGAAAAAGCCTTTGAGTTATATCCTGAAATCAAAGTGGTCGTGGTGGCGCATCTCTACGGCACACCCGGCAAGATCGACGAAATCCGGGAGATTTGCAACCGGCACGGTGCGGTGATTATCGAGGATGCTGCAGAATCTCTGGGTGCTTCCTATAAAGGTGTTCAGACTGGTGTGTTCGGTACATACAATGCCATTTCCTTCAATGGCAATAAAATCATTACCGGTTCGTCCGGCGGTATGCTTCTGACCGACAGTAAGGAAGCGGCAGATAAGGTTCGCAAGTGGTCAACACAGTCCAGAGAACGTGCAGCATGGTATCAGCATGAGGAGCTTGGCTATAACTACCGCATGAGCAATGTGATTGCTGGTGTTGTCCGTAATCAGATTCCCCATTTGGAGGAGCATATTGCCCAGAAGAAGGCAATCTATATGCGTTACAAGGAAGGATTGAAAGACCTTCCGGTGCAGATGAATCCCTATGATGAAAAGAACAGTGAGCCAAACTTCTGGTTGAGCTGCATGATCATTGACAAAGACGCTATGTGCAAGCAGGTCAGAGGGGAGCAGGAAGCCCTCTATGTTGGAGAACATGGCAAGAGTTGCCCTACTGAGATTCTAGAAGCTATCGCTAGTATTAATGCAGAAGGTCGTCCGATCTGGAAGCCTATGCACATGCAGCCCATGTACCGGATGAATCCGTTTGTGGTTTGTGATGGCAATGGCAGAGCCAGAACCAACGCTTACATCGACGGTGGTTGCCTGGATGTTGGTATGGACATCTTTGAAAGAGGTTTGTGTCTGCCGAGTGATAACAAGATGACGAAGGAACAGCAAGATAGGATTATTGATGTTATTAGGGCTTGTTTTGAGTGATGGCTGTTCTCGATAATACCAGAAAAGGAGGCAATGATTTGAGATGAACAAGTTAATAATTATTGGCGCAAGTGGTCATGGAAAAGTCATTGCAGATATTGCTGTGAGAAATAGCTATACAGATATTGTGTTTCTGGATGATGACGAAGACATCATAGAGTGTGCTGGGTATCCTGTTGTTGGAAAGTCCAGTCAGGCAATTGTATTGGATGGAGATAAGGTTGTGGCTATCGGTAATGCAACGATTCGTGAAAGAATTCAAAGTACAGTGAAAACAGTAGCACTTATTCATCCGGATGCAGTGATTAGCAGAAGAGTAATAATTGGTGAGGGTTCTGTTGTGATGGCGGGAGCCGTGATCAATTCAGATGCTACTATTGGAAAAGGATGCATTATTAACACAGGAGCTTCTGTGGATCATGATTGTAGAATCGCTGATTTTGTGCACATTTCTGTTGGTGCTCATGTGGCTGGTACATGTGAAATTGGAAAAGGTACTTGGATTGGTGCTGGAGCAACTGTAAGCAATAACATAAATATCTGCGAAAATTGCATGATTGGTGCTGGTGCTGTAGTAATTAATAATATAGAAAAATCAGGGACTTATGTTGGTGTTCCTGCTAAGAGGGTTGAAAGATGAGAGTTTTAGTTATTGCACCCCATCCTGATGATGAAATCATTGGTGTTGGAGGAACCATTGCAAAAAAAGCAAAGGCTGGCAACGAAGTATATGTCTGTGTAGTTACTAAGGGTGGTCCACCTCTTTTTAATCTTGAATTTATTGAACAAGGAAGAAGAGAGTGTCGTGAAGCTGATGCGAAGCTTGGAGTAAAGGAAACAATTTTCTTGGATTTTCCAGCAGTTATGCTTGAAACAGTACCGCGTTACGAGTTCAATGGAAAGATTGCAGAAGTAGTTCAAAAGATAAATCCGGACGAAGTTTATATCCCACATCGTGGAGATATGCAGATTGATCATCAGATGGTCGTTGATGCTGCGATGGTGGCAGTTAGACCACGCGGTAAAAATTATCCGAAGCGAGTTTATGCTTATGAAACTCTTTCAGAGACAGGCTGGAATATTCCGAATACGGTGAATGAATTCATTCCAACAGTGTATGAGGATATTACAGAAACGTATGATGTGAAGCTTGAGGCAATGAGTGTTTTTGAGTCACAGTTAGCAGAGTTTCCTAATGCGAGATCAATAGGTGCAATAGATGCATTAGCGAAATATAGGGGCGCAACTGTTAATGTAATAGCTGCAGAGGCATTTAGTTTGATTAGAGAAGTGAAGTAGGAGTTTGGGGTATGTTATTTCGAGCATTTAAAAGAACGTTTGACTTTGTTTCTGCGCTACTTCTTTTTATTGTGATAAGTCCGTTGTTTCTTGTGTTAATGGTATTAGTTAAGCTTAAGATTGGATCGCCAATTTTTTTTACTCAAGAAAGAAGCAGTATGCATCAGAAGAGTTTCTACATAAAAAAGTTCCGTTCAATGACTAATGAGAAGGATGAAAATGGAAATTTTTTGCCGGATGACCAGCGTTTAACTAAGTTTGGAAGATTCTTGAGATCAAGCTCATTGGACGAGCTTCCGCAATTACTCTGCATTATTCGTGGTGAAATGTCAGTTATTGGTCCGAGACCGCTTCCTCCTATTTATAACGATTATTATTCAGAGTATGAAAAAAAACGCTTTATGGTTAGGGGCGGATTGATTCAACCTGAAGTGTTGCATGATACAATACTTCCCACATGGGATGAACAACTGTCATGGGAAGCTGAATATGCGGTGAATCTCAATGTAAAGACAGACCTAAAAATATTTATAGCTGTTTTCAAAACACTAATGAAACGTAACGAGAATAAATATGGTGAAATAGTTAGAGATTCTTTGATTGAGGAACGAAAAAAAAAGGAGGAGATTAGTATATGATAGTTGCAATTCATCAGCCAGATTACATACCATGGCTCGGATTATATTATAAAATTGCGCATTCCGATGTGTTTGTATATTTAGATGATGCTCAGTACTCAAATAAGGCTGATCACAATGTTAACAAGATAAAGACACCCCAGGGAGAACTAAAGCTGAAGGTGCCAGTGGAACAGCACTTGGGTGATTTGATTCTTAACGTTAGAACTAAGGATGAACTTAAGTGGAAAGAAAAACACTTGAAAACAATTAGAATGAATTATTCAAAAGCTACATTCTTTGATGAAGTGTTCCCCGGTTTTGAAAAGGTAATCATGGAGCACCGGGGGAGTATTGCTGATTTGAATATTGCTATCAATAAATACCTTTGTTCGGGCTTTGGGATTGATACAAAGATTTTGAAGAGCTCGGATATGAAAATTGATACAGTTCGCGAAGAACGAGTGATTGATATTTGTCTTGCAGTTGGAGGAGATGAGTATCTGTCTGGAAATGGCGCAAGAGTATACCAGACAGAGGAACATTTCACAAGTAAGGGATTAAAACTTACATATCTTGATTATAAGCCAATTGAGTATAAGCAGTTGTGGCCTAAAGTAGGTTTCCTACCATATATGTCAGCAATCGACTATGTGTTCAACTGTGGGTTTGATTGGGAAAATGTTGAAGAACAAGTAAGATTTTTAAATGGTGGAAAAGCATGAAAGTATTTTTTTTAACCATGGTTTGGCCGATGAATCCGAATCAAACAAACATGTATACAGATTTGATGAGTGAGTTTGTGTCAAATGGACATGAGGTTACTGTTTTGTCTCTGATGGAGGCTCGGAATCAGAGAAATACTTTTTATGCAGAAGAAAATGGAATGTGTGTATTGCGTGTAAAATGCGGAAATATTCAAAAAACTGGAAAGTATAAGAAGGTGATTTCTTCTTTAGTTGCCAATTTTCGGATAATAAATGCTGTAAGAAAATATTTTACTGAAAAGCAATTTGACTTGATGATATTCGCTCTTCCTCCGAGTACAATTGCTCCGTCTGTATGTCTGCTAAAAAGAAGATTTAGAGCCAGACTATATCTACTCTTAAAAGAGTTTTGGCCACAAGACCCTACTGACTTGAAAGCAATGAGAGAGGGTGGCGTAGTTTGGAAATTCTTCGATCATTTGTCGAAAATGCTCTACAATTCATCTGATTACATCGGTACGATGTCTGAGGCTGGTATTGGTTTTTTAAAAAAAGTGACGCCTAAAATTGATGCGGTCATCGAATCGTGTCCTAACTGCCTAAAAAATGATGTTCTATCTGAAAAAAATGAGAAAGAGAGAGAGAGACTCTTTAAATTGCATGATATTCCTACAGATAAGATTGTATGCATTTTTGGTGGAAATCTTGGCGTTTCACAGGGGATTCCAGAAATGGTGGCAAGTTTGCAGAATGTTAAGGATTTCAATGATTTTTGCTTTTTGATAGTAGGAGATGGAACTGAAGCTGGTGTGGTACGAAATTCTTTGGCCGAACAAAGTAATGTGCTGATAAAAAAATGGATTCCCACCGATGATTATGAAGCACTATTGCGGTATGCGGACGTAGGATTGATTTTTCTATATCCACAGTATACTGTGCCAAATGTACCATCAAGAATGGTTGGTTATCTAAAGTATGGTCTGCCTGTGATGGCTTGCGTTGATAAGACAACGGATGCAGGGAAAATAATTGAAGATTTCGGATGTGGATTCTCAATTATTAATGGGGATGTAGAGGGTTTTCGTGAAAAGATTGTAACATTTAGGGATGATGGCTTGCGTTCTCAAATGAGCAGAAGAAGTAGGCAATTATTTGAAAAGTTGTATACATCTGAGTGTTGCTATAAGACTATTGTGTCTCATTTTGATAAATAAAAACAGGTATCTTTTATGAAAGTAATTGAAATTAACTCTGTTGCCGGTAAACAGAGCACTGGACGCATTGTTTCTGAGATAAAAAAAGAACTTTTGGCTCGTGGTCATGAATGTATGATTGCTTATGGAGAGAAGGACTCTCCGGATAGAGATGGTAATTATCATATAGGAAGTGAGCTTGAGAGATATATCCATGCAGCAAAAGCAAGAGTATTTGATACAGCTGGATTTGAAAGTAATCATGCAACAAGAGTTTTTCTTAGAGTGATTGACGAATATCAACCAGATATAATTCATTTGCACAACTTACATGGATACTATTTGAATATTGAATTACTGCTGGACTTCCTTGCGAAAAAAAAATTTCCTATTGTTTGGACATTACACGATTGTTGGGCATTTACGGGTCATTGTTCTCATTTTTTGAGTGCAGAATGTGATAAATGGAAAATAGAATGTAATAATTGTCCGCAAAAAAGAGAGTACCCAAGTAGTTTAATTTGTGATCGTTCAAGGACTAATTACCTAAGAAAGAAAAATGTAATTTCAAAAATTGAGAATTTGAGTGTTGTTACACCATCACATTGGTTAAGTAGTGTGGTTCAAGAGTCTTTTTTACAATCAGCAAAACGATATGTGATTAATAATGGAATAGATATTAATGTTTTTAAGCCTGGATACCAGATGCAACTTGGCGAAGAATTTGACGGTAAGAAAATTGTTCTTGCAGTTTCAAGTGTCTGGACACAACTTAAGGGATATGATGATCTCAAAGTAATTAATCGATTATTAGATAAAAAGCGGTATAAACTTGTCGTTATTGGAGTAAATTCCAAGCAACAAGAAGACTTGAAGCAACAGGGGATATTTTCTGTTACACGAACAGAGAGTGCAATTGAGCTTGCAAAGTGGTATGACAAAGCGTTTGTTTTTATAAATCCAACATATGAAGATACATTTCCTACAGTAAATATTGAGGCTATTGCATCAGGAACTCCTATTATTACCTATAGAACGGGAGGAAGTCCGGAACTGGTTTTCGATGGGTGCGGAGTTGTTGTGAATGTGGGAGACTGTGGCGGAATAGTCAATGCTTTAGAAGTAGTGGAAAAGGATGCTGAGCACTGTCGAAAGCAGGGTGAGAAGTTTGAACAATCGAAAGTATACTCTAAATATGTGGATTTGCTTGAAAGTATAGATAGATCGGCTAGAAAGGATAGTTGTAATAATAAGACTATATGAAAGATAGAAAAGAGAAATTGTTATGATAAAAGTCAGTGTTATTATTCCAACATATGGAATTCCAACATTTTTGCAAAAGTCTATTGATAGTGTGCTAAATCAGTCTTTAGACGATATTGAATTGATAGTTGTTGACGATAATTCTCCTGAATCAGAAGGAAGGAAAAAAACCCAGGCATTGATTCAAAATTATAGGGGGAAATTGAAATACATACAGCATGAGAAAAATAAGAATGGTGCTGCCGCACGAAATACGGGCATTAGAGAAGCACAAGGTAAGTATATTGCTTTTCTTGATAGTGATGATGAGTATGATGTCGATCGATTGTTGAAATGTTATACAGCTATTGAAAAACTAGATGATTCATACGGAGCAGTATATACAGGATGCTCATTTTACAGAAAAAATGAACCGTATAGGAAATTTAAAAATGTAAAAACAGGAAATTTTCTGTTAGAAACATTGGCATGTGAATTTTCATTTTGTACAGGATCTAATATTTTTATGAAGGCATCTATTGTACGAGAATTAAACGGATTTGATGAATCTTTTTTACGTCATCAGGATTATGAGTTTTTGGTGAGATTTTTTGAACATTATTCTATTTATTCAATTCCCGAATTGCTAGTAAAAAAGAATGATGAATTTTTGAACTTGCCAAATGTTGATAAGGTAATAATGATAAAGCAACAGTATTTAAAGAAGTACGCATATATTATTGATAAATTACCTATTCAGGAAAAGAAATATGTATATGGTTCACAATATTATCAGATTGCACAATTAGCATTAGAATGCAAGAACTACCATGTATTTAGGAACTACTATCGGCTATGTAGGGATGAGATGAGAGTTAGTTTAATAAAGAAGTTGAGACTACTGGCAATCTGGATTAGAAACTTAGGATAAATTATGATCTGAAGGGAGTCTTATGGAGAACAATTTAGATAATAGAAAACCATGTATTGAAATAATGGTAGCATTACTGTTGATGGCGAGAGTAATAGAATTGTGTGCTGAGTCAGTGGTTACATCAATTAGAGGTCTTTCCGGTCTAATGGTTATTGTGAGACCGATCGAAGAAATAATTTATTTAGTTGGTTTCGTTTTACTTGTAGTATTCTATTTTAATCATTCGTACGAGGAAAGAATTAAAAGCCATACATTGTTAAAGACATTCTTTCTGGTATGTGGCATGGTTGTAGTATATGCGTTTACATCAGCAAACAATGCATTTATTGTTTCAAATTTTAGAGGGTTGTTTTTTAAGATTCTGATATATGGGGCTATATTTTACTTTGCTGCATCAATTACTGTCGATTATAATAAAGTATTTTATTATTTGAGATTTGGGGTAGTACTCTCTATTATTTATGGCTTTATCTCTGCTTTGGTGTTGAATCTTGATTATATGGTTATCGCCAGTGTAATTCTGTTACACACCATGGTAGCGTATCATTTGTACAAGTCAACTTCTGAAATGAAATATTTTCTGTTGTTTGTTGTTCTTTGTGGATTGATAGCCGTTGCTGGATCGCGTGGAGCGCTACTATGGCTTATTGTATTTTATTTAATGTACAATATTTGCTTGGCAAGGGGGATTACAAAAAAGGGAGTAATTGTTGTTGTTGTGCTTTTGCTGGGATTATTCTTTTCGGTTGCTTTTCAAACAGAAATCATCAGTATTTTGATAAGATTATTTCCAAATTCAAGAACAATTGAGATGCTGGCACTTTCAAATATTGCAGATGATAGTTCGAGATCAAACATCTGGTCTTTTTTTATCAATGAGATTTCTCAGAACCCATTTAAAATTCATGGCTTATTTGCAGATAGAGCTGCAATAAACCAAACGTTTATGAATACAAATAAGTTGGGGTATTGGATTACGGAAACGAGATCATATTCATATGCACATGATCTATTTCTTGAAATACTGTATGATTTTGGTGTTGTTATAGGTGGATTTATATCAGTAAAGATTGTTTCGCTTGTTGTCCGGATTATTCGATTTGCCAAAGAAACAGATGATATTAACGAAGCAGGGTTTTACATTGTAATTGTTGTGTACGGATTCCTAATGTTATTGATATCGGATAGTTTCCTGCTTAATGTTTATTTTTGGTTCTTTTTAGGGTTGATAAATAAGGTGCCAAAGAGAAAAAGGTTTAGAATTGGTGAAATATACTTATAAACAGTACTGAATTTAAGAGAAGGAAAGGTGAAATTTTGAAAATAGGGATTTTAACATACCATCGTTCAATAAACTATGGCGCATTTGTTCAGGCATATGTATTACAGAAGTTAATTTCAGAGTGCATACCAGATGCAAAAGTTGAAATAATAGATTATGATTCGCCAATGGCTGAAAAGTATTATCGTCGGTACTATCTTGGTGCTAAATCATTATGTGAAATTGCGTATATCCAAAAACAAAGAAAGGTTTTCTTCAACGCAAAAAGATTCCAAAACTGCTCGGATGAGAGTCTGATTTCTAATGATCTAAATGAGTTTAAGAGTTTTGTTGAAGGAAAATACGATATTATTGTTGTTGGAAGTGACGAAGTGTGGAATATCACCGGAATGCGAGGTTTTCCTAACGCTTATTGGCTTCCCAATATTAAAGAGTGTAAAAAACTAGCGTATGCGGTATCTGCAAGAAACCGAATTACTGATATTAAGCCAGAGGATAGAGATAAAATTTATAATTTTCTTGAGGAGTTTGATTTCATCAGCTTAAGAGATGAAGTTTCTTTTCAATTGATAAATGAAATCCTTGGTGAAAAAAAAGAAATACATCATATGTGTGATCCGACTATGGCATATGATTTTGAGTTTGATAAACAGAAAGCCCGTAATATTTTGACTGAGAAATTTGGCGTGAATCCAGATGAAACGGTTATCGGAGTAATGGATGAAGTTGGAGAAATATCAAGGTATTTAAGGGCTAAGTATAAAGATTCCGTTCAAATAATCTCCTTATATAAATATGTGAAAGGTATGCATAATTCGCCTGATATTAATCCAATGGAATGGATTCAGGTAATCGGTTCTCTTGATGGTCTGCTAACATCGTTCTTTCATGGAATGTGTATAGCCATAAATGCTGGAACTCCGTTCCGCATTTTTGAATACCGAAATGTTAGCGAAGCAAAGATGAGTAAATCGTATGATCTTCTTTCACAATACGGATTCGATGATCACTATTTTCAAATGAATCAACGAGAAGATTTCAGAATGTGTGTTGATGAATTTATTAAAGATCATTTAGAAAAGAAACGTGATAATTATACTGTTATCAAAAACGGTGAGAGAGGAAAGTTTGAAATCTTTAAAAAGGCTCTCGTAGATATAACAAAATGATTTTTTCATGTATTGATTCTTTTCTTTTTTACGCTGTTGTTAAGCAATGGAATGGAGAGGAAAGTGAAGATGAGTAGGAGTTCGACTAAGGAAATAAAATATGGAGCGCTATTAAGCTATTTTTTGCTTGTCGTCACAGCAATATATGGGCTGTTTATGACACCGTTTATACTACGTTATGTGAGTCCGGGAACATATGGTGTTTATACCTCTGTTGCATCCCTTAGTAGTGCATTGGCAGTAATTGATTTCGGACTAGGCACAACTATGACTAGGTATATTGCAAGATATAATGCAACTGGAAAAAAAGAAAAGGCAAACAATTTTATCGCAATGATTTTCTTACAGTTTTTGATTGTTGTGTTGTTACTTCTTGTAATAGGCGGATGCTTTCTCTTAAATATCAAGAAAATATATGCAAATACTTTTGACGCAGATCAAATTCGCATGGCAACAGGCTTGTTTTCAATTCTCTTGTTCAATATGGGAATGAAACTTCTTGAAAACTTATTCTTTGGAATAACAAATGGAAACGAAAAATTTGTTTTTTCAAATTCTGTAAAGATTGTCAGTTTGATGGCAAAAATACTATTGGTTGTTCTTGTTTTGCCAATCACAAAGAATGTGTATGTTGTTGTTGTTTCAGAGACGATTGTAGTAATTAGTACACTGCTTGTTTTCGTATACTATTGCTTTAGGGTGCTTCGAATTAGACCGAGGTTAGTTGAATGGGATAGAAAACTCTTCAAAGAATCTTTTGTGTATACAGTGTTAATGTTTATTCAGACACTAGTTGTTCAATTCAGTAGTAATGTTGACAATGTGTTAATTGGAGCTCAGATTAGTGCAACTGCAGTGACAGTTTACTCAATGGCTTTGACTATATATAGTATGTATCAAAATATTTCAGGTGCGATTGCAAATCTGATGCTCCCTCGAATTACGAAAAGAGTTGTAGGTGGTGCAGTGAGCGTAGAACTTCAAAATGAAGTTGAGCGTTTTGGGAGATACCAATATTTTTTACTTGCAGCAGCACTTGGTGGCATTGTTGCTTTGGGAAAGGAATTCTTTTTTGTTTGGCTTGGTTCTGGCTTTGAGGACTGCTATTATTTGAGTATTATACTAGTTGCAGGAGTAACACTCCCAACAATAGGGAATGTAGCGTTATCAATATTACGAGCACTGAATAAAATGGTATTCAGAACTTTCACAGTTGTCTTTTCTTGCATAGCAAATATTATCGTTACGATAATTGGAATTAAGCTATGGGGATATTGGGGAGCAGCTATTGGAACATCGTTAGCATCTGTAATAAATTTTATACTTATGAATTCCTACTATCATATTAAGTTGAAATTTAAGATATTCAAAATGCTTTATAATATTACATTTAAGACAACACTGTGTGCGGTTGTTCCAACAATTGTAACAATGATAGTAAAAAACTTCTTTAGAATATCGGTGTTAAGTTTTTTGATATGCTGTCTTATTTTCATGTTTGTTTATATTGTATTATTAATATTCGTGTCGATGACAGATAATGAAAAAGAAGTTGTTTTCGGGAAATTACACTCGATTAGAAGAAGTAGAAAGGGTATCAAATGAAATTACAAGAAAAGATAAAGATTGTTTTAGACATAAACAAGCAGTTTGGCTTGAAGTTTGCTTTACAATATGCATTTTACTTAAAGACATACCAATATGAGAAATATATAGATTTTGTGTCTGAATATCTGAAAGAGTTTTTTGAGGATGATATAAGAAAGTTCAATCAGGAAAAGAGGGCTTATGTGCAACTCCACCAGCAGCGAGTTGAAAATGTGTTCGTGTGTTGGTGGCAGGGATATGATAATATGCCGACTTTGTGTAAAGCATGTTATAAAAGATTAAAGTCTGTGTTGTCTGATGAATATAATCTCATATTCATTACAAAAGATAATTATAAGGATTATGTAGAGATACCATATTATATTATCCAAAAACTTGAAGCTGGCCTAATACCGGTCACACAGTTTTCAGATGTTCTAAGGCAGGGGTTGATTGCACAAAATGGAGGTATTTGGATAGACTCGACAATCTGGGTTAACGAAGGAATAAACGATTGCATCAAGAACATCGATGAGTTTTGGTCGGTAAAGTTGAAAGAAATCTATAATAAATCCGTAATTGGACAACTTATTTCGGGGTGCAACTGGAGTAGTTTTATTGTAGGTGGATGTAAGGGCTCTCCTGTATTTAGACTTATGTTTTCTTGTATGTGTAAGTATTACAAAGAGCATGACACACCTATTGATTATTATCTACAGAACTTGTTGTATAAACTGATTTTCGATCAAACAGAATACTGCAAAATGGTTCTTGAACGACTTAATCCATCAAATCCACATTTATATGATTTGAAAAACGTGTTTAATCATGCTTTTGATGAAGCAAAATTTGCAGAATATAATGCAGATACATCGGTATTTAAATTAACATATAAAGCAAAATATAACGAAATGTGCGAAGGAAGAATGACATACTATAATTACATCATCAATTCGTTGAGTGAAGGAGATAACTAAAATGGGACTTTTTACAGGAAAAACTTTAATGATAACTGGAGGAACAGGCAGTTTTGGTAATGCGGTTCTTAACCGTTTCTTGAATACTGATATTGGTGAAATTCGCATCTTCTCTCGTGATGAAAAAAAGCAAGATGATATGCGGCACGATTTTCAGGCAAAGATGCCGGAAGTTGCAGATAAGATTAAGTTTTATATCGGCGATGTTCGTGACCTCCAGTCTTGTAAGAATGCCATGCATGGTGTGGACTACATATTCCATGCAGCTGCTTTGAAACAGGTGCCTTCTTGTGAGTTTTTCCCAATGGAAGCGGTTAAAACTAATGTTATTGGAACCGATAATGTTCTAACTGCTGCTATTGAAGAAGGCGTAGAAGCAGTTATCTGCCTTTCTACCGATAAGGCCGCCTACCCTATCAATGCAATGGGCATTACCAAGGCTGTTGAGGAGAAAGTGGCTGTGGCGAAATCTCGTATGTCTGGCAAGACTAAGATTTGTTGCACTCGCTATGGCAACGTTATGTGTAGTCGTGGTTCTGTTATACCACTTTGGATTGATCAGATTAAAGCTGGTAATTCTATTACTGTTACAGAGCCTTCCATGACTCGTTTTATCATGTCTCTTGACGAAGCTGTGGATCTGGTTCTATTTGCCTTTGAGCATGGAGAGAACGGAGATCTTCTTATTATGAAAGCTCCGGCCTGTACCATCCAGACCCAGGCAGAGGCTGTATGTGAACTGTTCGGTGGTAAGAAAGAGGAAATCAAGGTTATCGGTATCCGTCACGGTGAGAAGATGTACGAGACATTGCTTACCAACGAGGAATGTGCTAAGGCTATTGATATGGGCAATTTCTATCGTGTTCCAGCCGACAACCGTGGTCTGAATTACGATAAGTATTTTAAAGATGGAGATGCAGAAAGAAATACTCTTAGTGAGTTTAATAGTAATAACACGAAATTGCTGAATCTTGAGGAAACGAAAGAAGCCATCGCGGCTTTAGCCTATATTCAAGAACGACTTTTGGAGAAATGATATGTCAATAGAAGATAGAAAATGTTTAAATAGGGAAGAAGTAGCCTTTTTAAAAACGATTTCTATTGTGCTAATGCTGATTCACCATCTTATTTCTTTTCCGGACAAAATCCTCAGTGAAAATGCGCCTGTTTTTCTAACAGAAATGGGGGGGGGTAGTTCTATATGAGATTGGTTGTTTTGGCAAAATTTGTGTGGCAATCTTCGCGTTTTTAAATGGTTATCTGATTTTTTGCAACTATGATTATTATATTCAAGCCGGATACCGATTTAGAAAGGTATTTTCATTACTTATCAAGTATTGGGTTGTCTTACTAATACTGTTTTCCATAGGTTGCTTGTTTGGTGAATATCTCCCTAAAGGCCTTTTATTAGTTGCAAATCTGTTCGGATTTTGTACAAATACTAATCAGTATTTGGGGGTAGGAACGGGATGGTATATTGGCTTTTATATAATAGTTATCTTGTTAGTTCCAATCCTCTTTATTAGAAAGAAAAATTCAAGGCGTGTGATATGGTTTATCTTGATGATATTGCTGTATTGTTTTAAAAATCATAACTATAGCAGTTCTGAAATACAAAAACTGATAAACAATCTTTATTTTTACATTTCAATTGTATTGGTTGGATTCACCTGTGCGGAACAGGGTGTTATTATTAGATTGACTAAATCGTTTGATAAACTAATTTCAAAAAATATTAGATGGTGTGTTTCTATTCTGTGTATGCCGGCAGTATTTTTTCTACGATTGATTATTAATCATTTTTTGCACGATTATGTTTATGTTGACTGGATAGTAATTGTTCCCTTTATTCTTGTTGCATTGTGGGTCTACAGTAATACAATAATAAACAAGATATCACTATGCAAATTTGCGGGACATATTACAAATATATGGTTGCTCCATTCGTTTATTTTCTCACCCAATGGTAGCATGCAGTACTTTGCATACTGGCCAAGATTAGCTGTTATTGTGATAATTTGGACATTAGTTCTATGCTTATGTGTGTCAATTGTAATCACGCCGATTCAGAATTTGATAGTGAAAAATATAGATCGAATAATTATAAATGGTGTGATAAGAACAAAAAAAGAAAATGAGGAGCAAATTCTATTTTTGAGAAAGAAATGAACAATAAGTTTTTAGGGAGATTTTGAATTGACTGGAGAAGATGGAATGGAAAGAGATAAATCTATTGATGTTATGAAAGGTATCTTGATTGTTTTAGTTGTGATGGCACATGCGCAGGGACCCGGATATAGATTTATTTATCTATTTCATATGGCAACTTTTTTCATGATTTCGGGATATTTATGGAAAACAAGGTCAAATCTGTCAAAGGATAGCGTGTTTATAAGAAGGAAAATTAAATCACTATATTTCCCTTATGTAATATGCAATGGTGCATTTCTGCTAATATTTCTTTTGTTGCCCTCAATATTTGATGTAGCAATGTGTGAAAAAACGTGGGGGGGTAATTGAAGAGATAATTAAAATTCTGCTATTGGATGGACGATGCTCTATGCCCGGAGCAACATGGTTTGTTGCTATATTATTTGAGATAAATATCTTGTGCTATCTTATTGAATGGGGGGCCTATAAAGTTTCTGGAAAGAAATATCAATATTCCTTTGCATTTCGTTCAATCGCTGCAATTGTGTTGTTGTGTAATGGATATCTACTTATGCGATTTAGAGTAAACTCTATGCAAATTGGAACTCTCTGCTCCGCATATGCGATATTTCACTTGGGCAATATAATGAAAGTCATCGAATCACGAAATGCGAATGTTCTGAACAATCATAGAAGACTATTTGGAGTTTTATCCGTTGGAGTTCTTGTATGTTTGCTGGCATATAACACTCAAGAAATAAGACTGATTAACAATCAGATAATTAATCCTTACTATTATTTAACTGCAGCTTGCTCAGGATGGTTCATGATTCGAGCACTTGCGTTTATACTGATAGATAATTGTATGTTGATTTCGAGGATATTTGTTTACATAGGAAAAAAATCGATGTATATCCTATGCTGTTACTTGCTGTCCTTCAAAATTGTGGCCGTTTTACAGTGTATGGTAAATAAAGATTTCTCAGGTATTGCAAATCATCCAGTTGCGTTTGCGGGGGGGATGTGGTGGATTCTCTATACTGTTGCCGGAATTACAGTGCCAATCATGGGCGCTATTATAGTAGATAAAATCCGAGAATTTAGCTAAAAGTATAATAAGAACTATTGTGAAAAACAATGTTGACAAGAGGTGGAATAATGAACGATAATCTGCAAGCAAGCAGGCGACAATATAGAATAGACTTACTAAAGGCGTTTGCGATAATTGGTGTGGTACTTTACCACTCAGGTAACCTGGCAAATGGTTATTTAGGGGTGGAGGTATTTCTAGTAATTGCGGGCTACTTTTTTACACGGGAATACTTAAAAGAGTCCATATCGGATCACTTTAATCCTTTTTCTTTTTTAAACAAGCGAATTCAGCGTCTATGGCCGCCTATTCTTGCTATATGCCTGCTGTGTTTGATGATTGGGTTCTTTACCATGCTTCCAGATGATTTTGAAAATTTGGGAGAATCAGTTGTTGCATCATCTGTTTTTGCAAATAATGCTCTAGAGGCAATTACAACAAAAAACTACTGGAATATTGCCAACAACTATAAACCGCTAATGCACATGTGGTATGTTGGTGTTCTTATGCAAGCATATGTATGCTTCCTAATCATTTTTCGGGTTTCAGATAGGTTTGGAAGAAAGGTACTACAGGTAATTGTTTATATAATGACCGTAGTTTCGTTTTTACTTTTTCTGCTTCCGACCTTCACAGCGGGAGATAAATTTTATTTTGTTCCATTTAGGGCGTTTGAGTTATTAATGGGGGCATGCATATGTCTTGTAATTGAGAAGAGAAAGGTCAGTATCCCTACGAAAACAGCAAATTATCTTTACTGGGGGCTATCGGTACTGCTTGTTGCCATAATGGTGGTGAACATACCACTTAGTGGTTTAACTAAATTGGTTCTTGAGACAGTGATAACTGCTGCTTTACTATTTGTTATTTTGAATTCCAAAGAAGTGGATAATCCTGTTCTTCAAAGAATAGCATACATAGGAAAAATAAGCTTTTCAATTTTTATCGTTCATCAACCAATCATGGCTTTTACAAGATACTTCTTTGTCGGAAATATAGTGGATGTGCCATTGATTGTGGATCTCACCTTAACTGCGGTATTTGCCTGTGTCTTCTATATTGTTTTTGAAAAGGGAAGCAAAATTGTTATAAGAAAATATGGGCTGAATAATCTTACTAAGATTACTATTACAACATGTGTTGCGTTGTGCGCGTTAGGCGGGGTTATATATTTGAGAGCAGGCGTTGTTCGTGATGTTCCTGAATTAGATGTATATACAAATAGTTTTCATAGGGGGATGCATGCGGAATATGTTGATGTTCCATATGATTGGAATAAAGAATTCTTCTCTGAGAAGATTCACATTTTAGTTATTGGGGACTCAATGGCAAGAGACTGGTGCAATATTTTGAATGAGTCTGAGCATTCAAGTGAATATGAAATATCATATGTGTTTGGATCAAAAATTGGACCTCAATATGAAAACAGAATTAAAGAAGCAGATTACATTTTCTATGCTTCACTTGGAGATTCGACTCAATGTATGCCCGAATACTTAAGAATGTATTCTGGTAACACAAATTTTTATGTTATTGGGATAAAAAATTTTGGTGAATCTAATGGACAAATATATCAAAAGAGGTTTTCACCAAATTATTTTGACTCATCAATTGTTATGGGACAAACAAGCGTGAATCCCCAGATGTCTTTTGAAGAGCAAGATATTAAACAGCGACAGTATTGGAAGGAACATTATATTGATATGATTGCTCCAATTAGAAATGCTGATGGTTCTATCCCTGTATTTACGGATACAAATAAGTTTATTAGCGCAGATACTGAGCACTTAACAAAAAACGGCTGTATCTATTATTCTCAAAAGCTTGATTTGTCATTTATCAAATAATAATTTCGACGAGAAGGAATTAATCAGAAAAATCGGAGGTCGAAAATGAACCTTCTAATTATAGGAGCAGGAAGTTTCTCAACAGAAATTGAAGAAATAGCTCGATTACTCGGATATGAAGATATTGCTTTCCTAGATGATAATCCGGATAAGGCGAAAGCACATCCGGTAATTGGGACTATGGATGATATAAAGAAATATAGTGCAAAGTATGACAATGCACTTGTGGCGCTAGGGAATAATCAGAATCGATTGAAGTATCACGCTATTCTCGAAGAATGCAATTACAACATTCCAATCCTAATTCACCCAACCGCCTATGTCAGTCCAGATGCAAAGCTTGCACCAGGCTGCATCATTCGCACTTTTGCAGTGATAGGCAGATATGCTGTGCTGGGAAAAGCTACTATATTAAATATAGGAGCAAAAGTTGATCATCATTGTGTGATTGGAGAGGGAAGTCATCTTCTCATCAACTCAGTGGTGAGAGCTTCAAGAACTGTGGAGCCGTTAACTTGGCTTGATGCTGGACAGGTAATACAATAAAAATGTTCCGGTCTACCAAGCCGGATATGCCGAATCAAACTAACACCCATCACGTTGTGTGCGGTGAGTAACGGATTGGTAATTGTCACAGGTTAGTGTTAGCTGTAATCTGGTTGATAGTTATATTAAAGATGTTAGAGAACTTAAAGAAGTGGAGACAACAATCAAGAATATTGGTAATGGATTTGTGAGTACTCTTGTGGTTCATACGGGATTTAATCTTGGAGGATTGGAATTTAGAGAGAGTAATCGGTGTTGGTGAATCAATATATACATATTTTATGGTTGATTCGGATAAGCTGAAAGATGGATTGCATTTTTGTTTGCAATATGTTGACTCAATGAAAAACGAATACATTCAAGAATATGATATTAAGATGGAGGGTAACCACATTGAGATTGATTGTGAGTATCCAACGTTTTTGAAATAGATGTAAAGACTGTGTCGATATGAATACTGGCCAATTGGGTTGTGTGGTAGAACCCCGAATAAAATGATACAAAGGAAAAAAGAAGGGAGGCATGGGGTGTAAGATGACTAAGAAATTAGTAATTCTCGGTGCAGGTGGCTATGGTAACACAGTAAAAGATGTAGCTGAGCAACTTTGGTATGAGATAATTCAATTGGATGATGCGGATCCGTTACATCCCCTTTCTTCATTTATTGATTTCGTTAGAGAAGGCGTGGAGTTCATCCCGGCCTTCGGAAACAACGAATTTCGGTTATCTTGGATAGATAAACTTCAGACCTCGGGAGCTACCTTAGCAACTCTGATTCATCCAACTGCCTATGTGAGCCCAAGAGCGAAGATTGAGGAAGGAGTAGTAATTCTTCCTCATGCCATCGTGAACACTGATACGATAATTGGGAAGGGATGCATCATAAACCTTGGTTCACTTATAGACCACGGGTGTATAATAGAAGAAGGATGTCATATATGCCTTGGAGCTATTGTGAAGGGGGAGAATAGGATAGAACGATTGAGTAAGATTGAGGCTGGAGAGGTGATAGAAGTACGGAAGTACCCGGTGTGATAAACAAACCAACACTTTAAGAGTAATAGCCTATATTGAAACTGTGATAAATTAATCAAACCTGTCATTTATGTGTGTTGTGCCATTTTGGTTGTGTTGTTTGAACGTAACATTTAAGCATGAGTTTTTGATTCATAAAAAGTCTGTTGAATTATCGATTGATGGAGGCAGGGAAATAAAAGCTATTGCTTAGGCACTTGTGTTGATTTGAGTGGGTCGATTTGTGAGTGTATGTGCGGTTTACGACTATCGAACAGCATAACAGATACCAAAGGATCACAATGCGTTAAATATATGAAACAAACACTCGGAGGCTGTCTCTCCAAAACGCACCGAATAAAAAACAACAACCTGTGTGGAAAAAATTCACATAGAAAGTATGGAGCAAAACTTCCAAAGGAGGAAGAGTTTAATGTCAAATTACAATTTTAAATGGAAAGAAAATGGACAGATCAAGTGCATGATTGTGTGCGGGACGCGTCCAGAAATAATACGTTTAGCTGCTGTTATGAAACGTTGTCGAGAATACTTTGACACTTGTATCGTGTATACGAACTAAAATTATGATCGGACTCTCTCGACCATTTTTTGGGAAGACTTTGACCTTGGCGGACCGGATATTCTGCTTCACGTTGTCGGGGACAATCTTGGTCAGACCTGTGGTAATATACTGGCACAGACGTATGAAGTTATGGCTGAGCTGAAGCCGGATGCACTTCTGGTACTTGGCGATACAAACTCCTGCCTGTCTGCTATTTCCGCAAAACGCGTTCATATCCCGATCTTCCACATGGAAGCCGGTAACAGATGTAAGGATGAGTGCTTGCCGGAGGAAACTAATAGGCGTATTGTCGATGTTATATCGGATGTGAACCTCCCTTATTCGGAACCGGCAAGAAAGTATCTTCATGAGATGGGGATGCCGAAAGAGCGTACCTATGTTACCGGATCTCCGATGGCAGAGGTGCTGAGAGGAAACCTTGACAAGATCCAGGCTTCTGATGTGTTAGATCGGTTTGGTTTGGAACCGAACAAATACATCCTTCTGTCTGCACACAGAGAAGAAAACATTGATACAGAGAAGAATTTTATATCTCTTTTCACCGCAATCAATGCTCTGGCTGAGAAGTATGATATGCCGATTCTTTACTCTTGCCATCCAAGATCGAAAAACAGACTGGAGAAGAGTGGATTTAAGCTGGATTCTCGTGTGAGAGTTAACGAGCCTCTTGGATTTAACGATTATAACAAACTGCAGATGAATGCGTTGGCGATTGTTTCTGATTCCGGTACACTGCCGGAGGAGAGTAGTTTTTACCTTTCCATTGGTCATCCGATTGCTGCAGTATGTATCCGTACATCCACAGAGCGTCCGGAAGCACTGGAGTCTGGTAACTTCATTCTTGCAGGTATTACCACAAATGAATTGCTTCAGGCTACGAGCATGGCCATTGATATGAAGGAGAAAGGTATCCTCGGAAAGCCTTGTCCGGACTATGTGGATGAAACAGTATCCATGAAGGTTGTTCGCATTATCCAGGGATATGTGAATGTGGTCAATAAGATGGTTTGGAGAAAAGACCAGTAAACAGATTGGAGAATATTATGAACATATTAGTGACTGGTGCAAAAGGAATGGTTGGAACTGCCCTTTGCAATAATTTGAGAAATATAAGAGATGGAAAGAACAGAACGAGAAACATACAGATTGATGAAATATATGAGTACGATATTAAAAGTACACTTGAAGAACTTGATGAGTATTGTGCAAAAGCTGACTTTGTATTCAATCTCGCCGGTGTGAACAGACCGGAGAATCCGGAAGATTTCATGAAGGGAAACTTCGGCTTTGCAAGTGTGCTTCTGGACACACTGAAGAAGTATAATAACAAAGCCACTATTATGCTGTCTTCCTCCATCCAGGCAACCCTGTCAGGTCGCTTCGGCGATTCTGAGTATGGTTGCTCTAAGAAAGCCGGCGAGGAACTGTTTTTCGCCTATGCAGAGGAAACTGGGGCAAAGGTGGCAGTTTATCGATTCCCCAACCTGATGGGACACAGCCGCCCCAAGTATAATTCCGCAGTGTCCACCTTCTGCTGGGCGGTGGCCAATGATGAGGAATTCCATGTGAATGACAGATCCACAGAGCTGGAGCTTCTCTATATTGACGATTTGGTGGAAGGCATGTTCGATCTATTGGAAGGAAAGGAAATTCACTGTGAATTTGACGACGTAGAGACAGTGATCACAGAGAATGGACGCTATTGCTGTGTGCCAGTTACCCATAAAGTAACTCTCGGTGAGATTGTAGATCTGCTGGAGCAGTTTAAGGAGCAGCCGTCCACCCTGATGATGCCGAAGATGCCGGAGGGTTCTTTCGCGAAGAAGCTGTACAGCCTGTATCTGACTTATCTTCCGAAGGAGAAGTTTAAATATCCTCTGAAAATGAATGTGGACGATAGAGGCTCTTTTACGGAGCTGGTACACACAGCCGAATGCGGCCAGGTCAGCATCAACATCAGCAAACCGGGCATTACCAAAGGCCAGCACTGGCACAATTCCAAGTGGGAGTTGTTTATTGTGGTGGCCGGGCATGGGCTGATCCAGGAGCGGAATATCCATACCGGTGAGACTGTGGAGTTTGAAGTGTCAGGGGATAAGATTGAGGCCGTACATATGATTCCGGGCTGGACGCATAATATCATCAACCTAAGCGAGACGGAAAAACTGGTGACGGTGATGACCTGCAATGAAATTTTCAACCCGGAGCGGCCGGATACCTTTTTTGAACCGGTATAAGTAGGAATCCAAAAGAACGGAGCGTAAGAAACGATGAGTGAAATCAGAACAGACTACTCCAATATTCATTTTAAAAACAACGGCAAACTAAAGCTTCTCATCATCGTGGGCACCCGGCCGGAGATCATCCGCCTGGCTTCGGTCATCACCAAGTGCCGGCAGTATTTCGACACCCTCCTGGCCCACACCGGCCAGAACTACGACTACAACCTCAACGGTGTGTTCTTCCACGACCTGGAGCTGGCCGACCCGGACATCTACTTGGACGCGGTGGGGGACACCCTGGGCCAGACCATGGGGAACATCATCGCCAAAAGCTACGATTTGATGGCGGAGCTGAAGCCCGACGCCGTCCTGGTGCTGGGGGACACCAACTCCTGCCTCAGCGTCATCGGCGCTAAGCGGCTGCACATCCCCATCTTCCACATGGAGGCGGGCAACCGCTGCAAGGACGAGTGCCTGCCGGAGGAGACCAACCGCCGCGTTGTGGATATCATCTCTGATGTGAACCTGTGTTACTCGGAGCACGCCCGCTGCTACCTGGCGGAGAACGGCCTGCCCAAGGAGCGCACCTACGTCACTGGCAGCCCCATGGCCGAGGTGCTCCACAAGAACCTGGCGAAAATCGAAGCCAGTGACATCCACGCCCGGCTTGGGCTGGAGAAGGGCAAGTACATTTTGCTCTCCGCCCACCGGGAGGAGAACATCGACACGGAAAAGAATTTTACGAGCCTCTTTACGGCCATCAATAGGATGGCGGAGAAGTACGATATGCCTGTGCTGTACAGCTGCCACCCTCGGAGCAAGAAGCGCCTGGAGCAGTCCGGCTTCGCCCTGGACAAGCGGGTGATCCAGCACGAGCCCCTGGGCTTCCACGACTACAACTGCCTGCAAATGAACGCCTTCGCCGTGGTCAGCGACAGTGGCACTTTGCCCGAGGAGAGCAGCTTTTTCACCAGCGTGGGGCACCCGTTCCCAGCGGTGTGCATCCGCACCTCCACCGAGCGCCCCGAAGCCCTGGATAAGGGCTGTTTCATCCTGGCAGGCATTGATGCGCACAGCCTCCTCCAGGCCGTGGACACCGCCGTGGAGATGAACCGAAACGGCGACATCGGCATCCCCGTGCCGGACTACGTGGAGGAAAACGTCTCCACCAAGGTGGTCAAAATCATCCAGGGCTACACCGGGGTTGTGAATAAGATGGTGTGGAGGAAATTTTAAAAGACTTTTCTCCCGGAAGGGTGGATAAACTAACCATGGACAAGCAAGCACAGATTTCCAACATGCAAAAGTATTTCAATTACCAAGAGCAGATGGTCCGCCTGAAGAAAGCCATGGCCGCCCAGTTCTACCTGGAAGCCATCTTCATTGAGTACGCTGTGATGGAGGACCGGCTGGCATCTGTTCTAATCCATTCGGGTAGAAAGTGCGGAGAACGTGAGGGTATTGCTTCCAAGATTAAAAAGGTAGCAACATTAGGAACAGAGGAATCCTCTTTAGCACATCGCTATTTTCCCAATGACTACATGGCTTCCATGATGGATTGGAAGCGGCAGAGGGATACCATCATCCACAATTTGCTGAACCAGAAGTTGGCCACGGAGGATCTACAGAAGATTGCTCTGGAGGGCCAGCAGATTGTGAAGCAGCTGAACTCTAAAGCAACAAACTATCGGAAAGCACTGGAGCGCCAGGCCGCAAAGGCACAGAAACAGGAGGTTTAAGTATGGGACGCTACTTCGGCACCGACGGCTTCCGGGGGGAAGCCAACATCAATTTGACCGCAGACCACGCCTACCAGGTGGGCCGTTTCCTGGGGTGGTATTACAATGAAAAACGGGCCCACGCCGCCGAGGAGGGCCGCCCCGTGAAGGAGGGTCCCGCCCGGATCGTCATCGGCAAGGACACCCGGCGCAGTTCCTATATGTTCGAGTATTCTCTCGTGGCGGGCCTTGTGGCCTCCGGCGCGGACGCCTATATGCTCCACGTCACCACCACGCCCTCTGTGGCCTATATCGCACGGGTGGACGACTTCGACTGCGGCATTATGATCTCCGCCAGCCACAACCCCTATTATGACAACGGCATTAAGCTCATCAACGACCAGGGGGAGAAGATGGATGAGGAGACCATTGAGCTGGTGGAGGATTATCTCGACGGCAAGCTGGAGGCTTTTGGTAAACAGTGGCCGGAGCTGCCCTTCGCCCAGAAGGACAAGATCGGCTGTACCGTGGACTACGTCTCCGGCCGGAACCGCTATATCGGCTATCTCATTTCCCTGGGCATGTACTCCTTCCGTGGAGTCAAAGTGGCCCTGGACTGCGCCAACGGCTCCAGCTGGAACATTGCCAAGGCCGTGTTTGACGCCCTGGGCGCCGACACCACTGTCATCAACGCCGAGCCCAACGGCTTGAATATCAACCTCAACGCCGGTTCCACTCACATTGAAGGGTTGCAGAAGCTGGTGGTGGAAAAGGGCCTGGACGTGGGCTTTGCCTTTGACGGCGACGCCGACCGCTGCCTGTGCGTGGACGAAAAGGGCAATGTCATCTCCGGCGACCACATTCTCTACATCTACGGCCGCTACATGAAGGAGCGGGGCAAGCTGGTGACCAACACGGTGGTGACCACCGTCATGTCCAACTTCGGCCTGTACAAGGCCCTGGATGAGCTGGGCATCGACTACGCCAAGACCAAGGTGGGCGACAAATACGTCTACGAGTATATGCAGCAAAGCGGCGCCCGGATCGGCGGGGAGCAGAGCGGCCACATCATCTTCTCCAAGTACGCCAGCACCGGCGACGGCATCCTCACCTCCTTGAAAATGATGGAAGTGATGCTGGCCCGGAAGAAGCCCCTCAGCGAGCTTGCTGCCCCCTTGCACATCTATCCCCAGGTGCTGGAAAAC
>OLVZ01000854.1_pt1 | contig 28294 bp, 30 predicted proteins | sample 1673341 | NCBI WGS metagenome assembly OLVZ01 (sample SAMEA3178944, study PRJEB25190) | human gut metagenome | biome: human gut; feature: human-associated habitat; material: faeces | place: Austria | collected 2013 | reverse complement strand
CGATACCACAGCATTGAGCGCTGTACTGTTTGCGATGATCGCCGCCATAGCGGTCTAATGCGTCGTAAAGTGCCCGTTTTTTGAGGCTTGGTGTATAATGACTATACATCAAAAATCGAAAGGGGCACGAGCCTTTGAACGCTAAAACAGAGCTTGCACACCGGATTTGCACAACATTTCCGGTTAGTACGCCGATCACCGTCGAGGCGGTGACGGCAATCCTCAAGGACTACATTATCATCAAAGACAGCGACGATCAGCGCAGCGATTTGAACCGGAGGATCAAGTATTACCTGGGTGCAAAGCGCATTGACGGACTGTCAGAACGAACCTTGAAGAACTACAAGAACAACCTCGAAATGTTTGCAGAGCGCATGAACAAGAGCGCGGCGAAGATCACCACGGACGATATTCGCGGGTATATTGGTTACCTCGCAGAAAGTCGGCATCTTGCCGAAACGTCACTGCAGACGCATATCAACACACTGCGGGCGTTTTTCGGGTGGCTGCATATCGAAGAGAAAATCAAGAAGAATCCCATGTCAAAGATAAAGTCCTTGAAATTGGACAAGAAGGGTGCCCGCCAGGCGCTGACGGTGGAAGAACTGGAACGCCTGCGCGATGCCTGCCAGGGCTACCGCGAAAAGGCGCTGGTTGAATTTCTCGTGTCGAGTGGCTGCCGATTGAGTGAGGTCGCACAGCTTAACGTGTCCGATCTTGACCTTATCGGCCGCACGGTGCGCGTCACCGGCAAGGGCGATAAGGATCGGCAGGTGTATTTCAGCGTTCGTGCAAGGCTTATGGTGCAGGAGTATATGGTATCCCGCAAGGGCGGCACCGGCTTGTTTGTGAGCAGCAAATCGCCGTACGAGCCGCTCAAGCCGCGTGCCATTCAGCGCATTGTACGCGCGATCAGCGAGAGGGCGGGACTGGAAAAACACGTTCACCCGCACCTGCTCCGGCACACGTTTGCGACCCATGCGCTCAACGGCGGCATGGACGTTACTGTAATTCAAAAACTGCTGGGGCATGAGGACGTATCGACTACGCAGATTTATGCGGAGATGTCGGACGAAACCATCAAGCACCAGTACAATAAATATGTCGCGGCGAACTAAGCCGCGGAAAGGAGCACACATGAAAATCAACGGAATCAAGGCACTGGACTACCAGTGCCAGGGCGACAGTCTGACGCTCGTGCTGTCCGAAACCGACTTTGAAACGGTGTCCGGTCTGAACACCGCGCTCATCGAGGTCCGCACGGATGACGGCGATTTGGTTGCGGCGCACGGCGGCTATGCGCTGCGTGCCATCACCTACGATAAGGACAAGCAGACGTATACTGCCGCTTGCACCACGACCGCTGACGATACGACCGCGCAGGCGATCTCGCAGTTAGTGTCTAAGGTGGAGGAGCTGGAAACCAGCAACACCGCACTGGCGGCTCAGGTGGACTACATCAGCATGATGACCGATACCGATATGGAGGGCGAGTGATATGACGAACTGGTTTGACCGTATCAAGAAATACTACGACGCCGGTCTGTGGACCGAGAAAATGGTCGGCAATGCGGTGACGAAGAAGAAAATCACCGCCGAGCAGTATAAGAAAATCACCGGCGAGGACTACAACAAGTAAGCATCACCGGAAATTTTACAGTTACGGGGCTGAGGCCCGGAAAGGACAACATTATGTATCCCAACAACATCTACATCAAGAACTACGCAACCATCAAGAAGTACCCCGGCGATATTGGCGTGCAGCTCGATAAGTTCGACAACGCGCACCATCTCAAGTACAACGCGCTGCTGCGTGCCCAGTACAAGCACTGGCGCAGCGTGCAGACCGGCGTGCCGGAGCTGCTGAGCGTAGAGGACAAGCGTCTGCTGGGTATTTGATCATGCCGGCGGAAGTTATCACGGCGGCGCTCAGTCTGGTCGGTACATTGGTCGGAACGCTCGGCGGCATTGCGCTGTCGAGCAACCTGACCAACTACCGCATTGAGCAACTGGAGAAGAAGGTGGAGAAGCACAACAATCTCATCACGCGCACGTATAAGCTCGAACAGGAGTTTGCCGTGATGGATGAGAAAGTGAAAGTGGCCAACCACCGCATTGACGATTTGGAGGATTTAGAACATGAAAGTTAATATTCCGGTACGCTTTCGCAATCCGTGGTTCTGGGTCGGCGTTTGCAGTGTGGCGATTACCGCCATCGGCGTGGATCCGCAGACGTTTACCTCGTGGGCGGCGGTGCTGGACGGCATCAAGGCGGTACTGAGTAATCCGGTGCAGCTGTGCACGATGGCGCTTGCTATCCTGTCGGTATTTATTGACCCGACTACGGCAGGCGTGGGAGACAGCAAGACGGCACTCGGCTACGACAGGCCGAACAAGGAGGAGTAAGTATGAATATTCCGTTCTTACAGGCGGATTCGAGCAACTTTTACTCAGGCCGAGGCGGAAACAGCATTAAATACATTGTGATGCATTACACGGCGAACAACGGTGACACTGCAATGAATAATGCACAGTATTTCCATAATAACAGCGTACAGGCGTCGGCGCACTATTTTGTGGACGAGAACAGTGTTGTGCAGAGCGTCCGCGATTCGGACGGTGCGTGGCACTGCGGCGGATCGTTGGAAAGCTCGCACCATCCGCTGCATGGTATCTGTATGAACAGAAATTCTCTGGGCGTGGAAATGTGTAGCGACAAGGTGAACGGTAAGTTTATTATCACTGCACAGACTGTGGATCGTACGGTCGAGCTTGTAAAAATGCTTATGGCAAAGTACAACATTGACGCAGACCACGTTGTACGCCACTACGACGTAACCGGTAAAGACTGCCCGGCACCTTGGGTGCTTGATGAGAGCCAGTGGAAGTCGTTCAAGGCACGACTGACGGCCAAAGAAACTCCAAAGGAGGAAAAACCTATGACAGATAAAGAGTTTACCGCATATCTCAACCGCTATCTGGCGGAAAAGGCCAACCAGAAGCCGCATCCGTATGCTGTCGAGGCATGGCGGGCGGCAGTAAACGCGGGTATTATGGACGGCACCAAGCCGCAGAGTCCGCTGACGCGCGAACAGCTTGCGGTTATCCTGCAGCGGCTCGGCCTTCTCGGGAAGGGTGTGAAGTAAATGGGACTGGGTTCTATGTTGGCGGGCGCTGTTAAGGCGGCAGCTGCAGCGGCAAAGGCCAGCAAGAGCAGCTCCGGCGGCTCGTCCTCGGGCAGCTCGTCTGGTTCTTCGTCCTCCGGCTCGTCCGGCGCTTCGATGGCGGCAACCGGCAAGGGCGGCAGTTACTCCATCGGCTCGGACAAGGGCAAGGATTTTGTTTCGAGCGCGGCCGCCGGTTCGACCATGACGGGCAGTGATGGCTCGACGTGGAAGAAGAACAGCGACGGCACGACCACGATCAGCAAGGGTGGCGAGACGTTCACCTACGGCGGCGCTTCCGGCACCGGCGGCTCGGGCGGGAGCAGCTCGGGCGGCGGCTCGTCCTCCGGCGGGACGTATACGCCGCTCGGCACGTATAACGACCAGACCATTAAGGACACGAGCGTGGAGGATTCCGCCCAGATGGCGGCGATCAAAAAGCGCTATGCGGAAGCACAGGCGCGCGGTGACACTGCGGCTATGAAATCCGCCCATGCGGACGCCGAGGCACTGCGTGCGCAGTACGGCTATTCCGGCGGCTCGGACGGCTCGGACTACATCGGCAAGGGCTATGTGAGCGGCAACGTACTGGGCAAGCAGATGAGCAATCAGCTCAATAGCGGCTTTGACGCCTACAAGAAGTACATGGAGGACGCGGCTGCACAGCAGCAGGCGGCGCTCAAGGCCAAGGTTGACAGCGCGGTTGCAAGTCTGAACGGTCAGAAATATGATATTATGAAGCAGACTGAGGCCAACAACGCCGCTGCGGAAAAGGCGTACATGCAGAGCATTAAGCCCGGCGGCTCGAACGCGGAAAACCTTGCGGCAAACGGCCTGCTGACAAGCGGCCTTACCGAATCGAGCCAGATCAGCGCGGGCAACGCCTATCAGAACGCGCTGAACAGCAACGCCACCACGCAGACCGAGACGCTTGCCAAGATCGAGCAGGCTATCACGCAGGCACAGCTTACCGGCGATATCGAGGCCGCAAACGCGCTTGCAGACCTTTACAAGCAGATTGCCGCCAAGGGCTACGAGAATACCCAGAATATCGTTGCGGCTAATCAGTGGGGTCAGCAGTTCGGTCTTTCGCAGGCCGAGCAGACGGGTACTTACAACGGCACGCAGACGCTTGCCATGCGGCAGTATGAATTGCAGAAGCAGCAGGTGCAGCAGGAGCTTGAAGCGGGCAAGATCGACATGGAGACGGCACGCAAGCAGATTGAGTATATCAATGCGCAGATTGCGTATATGAAGTCGCAAACGACCGGTCAGGACCTTTCCAACAAATACTCGCAGTGGCAGCTTAACCAGCTTTAACTACGCCAGAAGGCGGCGATTTTCGCCGCCTTCTCTCTTTAGGAGGTTACTATGGGCAGTTTTTACGATGATTTTAAGAAAAAACAGAACAAGAGCCAAAACAAACCTACGCTGATTAAGGTTCCGCAGGTTGCACCGAAAAGCAATGATCGCCGTGCGACAGCGGCGCGCAACCGGGAGCAGCAGCGCGTGCAGGCTCACGGCGGACAGACGCAGACCACCCAGCGCGTGAACACCCAGCAGCGGACAACGGTGCGGCAGAATACATCTGCCGGATCATCGCAGAGGAGCACGCCGGTTGTACAGAGAACGCAGAGCACACAGCAGAATTCGTTCGGCCTGAGAAGTCCTCAGCAGCTGCTGAACAGTGCACAGAGTTCCAGCATTGCGAATGTGAACCGGTTTTCTGCCAAGCAGGCCGCCCAGCAGAGACGCAATCCGCGGCAGACCGTATCGACAGCAAACAAGAGCAGCGGAGACGGCAACCCGACGCTGACGCAGCTCCTCAAGAACTCCATGGACTGGCACAAAACGAGTGATCCGAACAGGAAGGCACAGCTGCACGCGCAGAACGACGCCTTGCGGCGCAAGCTGGGATACGAATACAATCCGCAGACCGGTGCCTCTTTTGATAAGTACGGCCACGAAATGACCGCCGGTGTGCGCATGGCCTACGGCAGCAAGCCGACCGAACGGCTGAATCAGGCAACACAGTTGCTGCATACTTCCGGCGTGATGGGTAAGACAGACAAGACAACCGTCTACCCGACCGCTATGCAGGCGGCGCAGGGACTGGATGAGGACTATTTCAGCGGTCAGACCGGCTACAATGCACACAAGACGATGCATGACCTGTTTAACCGTTCGGATGAGACATGGAGCAGCGAGGACACGCAGAGCCGCGACAGGGCGCGCAAAGAGCTTTCCAATGAGATGAGCCGCATTATGAAGCGGTACGGCCTGGACTATCAGCCGCGCGACAACGCGGATGATATCATGAACCGGCTGAAAGCCGCCGGTGCGGACGAGCAGACGCTTGCCTATGTGCAGGAAAACATTGATCTGCGGCACGCGGCGGACCGTCTCGGCAACAGCATGGAGGCTGTCGGCAAGCGGTGGATCGCTTCACTGCCGTCCCTCGTGGACACCTCACGTCAGGTGAGCGCGAACGTGGAGGAGAGCCGCCAGAACGAGGAATACCGTCAGCTTGAGGAGCAGGAGCATACGCTTGAACTCACTCTGCAGGGCATGAACAGCACGGCGGCAGACGGCTCGGTTCCGGCAGATTATCAGGCAATGTACGATCAGCTGCAGGAGGTCCGCAAGCGCAAGAACGAGCTGACCGTAAACAAAGGCGTAGATCCGAACAAATGGTCTCAGCGCATGCTGCGCGAGGCGAACGAGGCACAGGCAAACGCCGAGGCCGGTTTAGCGCCTGCGCCGCGCTGGCTGACCGAACAGGGCATTTCCCTTGCGGGCAATGCGCCGGTGATGGCGGCAAGTGCGATTCCGGTCGTCGGTCCGGCGGTCGGCTCGATCATGATGGGCGGTCAGGCGGCCGGTCAGCGCTCGTTTGAACTGAATGAGCAGGGCAAGGGTGCGCGGGAGTCGCTGACGCGCGGTTTGACCTCGGGTGCGATTGAGGCGGCAACCGAAAGACTGCCGCTCGGTCAGATGAGCAAGATCCTGCACTCCGGCGGCGTGAATGCCGTAAAAAATATCCTCATCCAGATGGGTGAGGAGGCGACAGAGGAAAGCGCAAGCTATTTCCTCAACTATGTTGCGGATCTGGCGGCAAACGATCCGGACGCAAAGTTTTCCCTTGCGGAGCTGACCCAGAGCGCCGCGGGCGGCGCGTTCGGCGGCTTGGTGTTTGGCACGGCGGGTGCGGTCGGTTCGAGAGCGGCAACAGATACGGAGCGCATGAATGCCGCTGATGCATACGATTACAATCAGGTGCAGCAGCTTGTACAGATCGACAGCGAGCTGCAGGCGGCGCTTAAGCTGCCGGAAGGACCGATCAGGGAACGTGCGGTGCAGACCGCGCAGAACAAGATGGCCGACAAGATTTCCGGCCTTATGACGCAGCAGGCCGCGCAGAATGCGGAGCTTACCGCGAATTATGACGCTGATCTCAATAACCGCATGAGCCTTGCACAGCGCGCGCAGGCGGCGGAATACCTCAACCAGCGCACTGGACAGGTGGACGCATGGCAGGACGGCCAGATTAAGCCTCGCCTCGGTACGGAGACCGAACAGCGTGCGGAAAGTAGCTACCGGACACCGGAAGAAGAATATGCGCTGCAGAGCCAGCTTGCAAAGCATTTCGCGGAGGAACAGCAGGCGGAGACTGGCGGGGTGTATGATAAGGCTACGGTACAGCAGGCTGATGCAGCACAGCACAGGACGCTGAACGAGGTGATTTCCTCGAATCATGATACGATTGCGCAGACGGGCGTTTTAGCGGTTCTGAAAGACGAAGAATTTGCAGGCAGCAAGAAAAAACTCGTTGACCGTGTAACGGATTTCTTCAATTCCATTGGCAACAAGGTTTTTCGCGCAGGCTTTGGCGATGTCACCTTAACTCGAAGCGGTGCGCGTGACAGTATTTCTCATGGCATGGGACGCAACAAGGCGATTGCATTCTCGGCGGTTCCGGAAGTTATTGAAAACGGAGCAATCATTGACACGCAGAGCAACTGGAAGGGTCGCCGATATGATACCGTAACCTTTGGCGGTCAGGTGCAAATCGGTGAGCAGGTGTACGATATGGGCGTTATCGTAAAGAAATATGATAATGCCGATATGGCAAGCAAATATTATCTGCATGAAGTAGTTTTGACAAATGAAAAAGGCGAAACCATGTCGTTCATGACTGGGACCAAAATGGGCTACCCCAGCGACACAGTTTCGCCTGACGGAAGTGATATCCCTTCCGTTGATAATAGTATACGCCAGAATGTAGGAAATAGCAATACTTCCGACACAAATATTCCGCTCTCCGAGGCGATGCAGTACGGCAGGACGCCGGAGCAGGCCGTGATGGAGGCGCGGGCGAAGGCTGAGGGCGAGAAGTTCTCGGCGGGCGTCAATGCGAATGGGTCGATCAATGGCGATACGGATACCGCGTACAGCATTGGATTTATGCAAAAAAGAAACCATCCGAGCAGTGCGGGCTCTTCCTCCGCCCCCTTTGGGCGTGGCGCTCAAAATACTCGAATGGTTTATGATAACAGTATAACACCTGACGGCGCGAAAAGCAATACCTTTGGCTTCACGCCGGAGCAGATCGCAAAGGGAACGGTTCCGCTTTCCGATGCGATGCAGTACGGCAAGACGCCGGAACAGGCGGTGATGGAGGCGAACGCTCGCGCTGAGGGCGAGAGGGCGCGTAATGGTTATGAAAAAGGCGAAACCATGTCGTTCAAGACTGGGACCCGTGAAGGCTACCCCAGCGACACAGTTTCGCCTGACGGAAGTGATATCCCTTCCGTTGATAACAGTATATCTCCAAATGCGGAGAATGGCAATACAGAAGTTAAACCGCTCGGCAACTATGAGATGTACGGCAAGAGCAGGGAACAGGCGATGCGGGAGCTGCAGAACAAGCTGACAGAAAAGCGCTCGTTCCTGCATGACGATGATTACAAGCAGGTGCGTGCGGTGCAGTCCGCCGAGCTGCGCGAGACGTGGGAGCAGGCGCGACCGGTACACGAGCAGATCGAGAAGTTCCAGAAGAACCACCCGCTTTCCGCCAAGGATGAGCAGCTGCTGCAGGCCGCTATGGTGAACGGCGCAACGGACACGTTCAGTCAGTGCGACGATCCGGCAGCCGTCATGCACCGGTATCAGCTGCAGCAGGAACTGAATCGCCGGATGCAGCCGATCAAGGACTATCAGCGGGCACGCGGCGAAACCATGGCGCTGAATGCCGAGGAAATGGCGGACACTATCGCAGAGTTTGCCAAGGACAAGAAGATTCCCGGTGCGTACAGCCGTGAGACAATGGAGCGCAACAGCTACGACATTTTCGGAAAGAACAACCGCGACAAGGCCGAACAGCTGAATGACGAGTATTTTGCGCCCGTCCACAAGGCGGTTGCAGACCGCACGAACTATGTGAACACCATGCGCCAGCAGGTGGCAGACCTGCACCTGAGCAAGCACGAATCTGCACTGGTGCAGATGGCGCTTGAGGGACGGAATGACGTTGCCGCAGAGTACATCAAGAATAACAAGATCAAGATCACAAGCGCGCTGCAGAAGAATGTGGCGGACGGTGTAGCGACGTTTCAGGCGATTTACAAAGAACTGTATGAGGCCATTAACGAAACGCTGCTTTCCAACGGCATGGAGCCGGTACGCGCCCGCAAGAACTATGCACCGCATTTTGTGAAGGACAAGCCGGACACGCTGCTTTCGCGTATTCGCTACAGCTTTGGCTGGGGCAAGGACAGCTCGGTAAATATCGGCACTGACCTTGCGGGCATTACGGACGATTTTTCACCCGGCAAGAAGTGGTTCGGCAACCTGCTCCAGCGCGAGGGCGAACTGACCGACTATGACGCGGTTGCGGGCTTTGACCGGTACATCGAGACCGCCGGCGACGTTATCTTTCTGACGGACAGCGTACAGCAGCTGCGCTCGCTTGAGGACGCGCTGCGGTACCGGCTTTCGGACGAGGGCACGCGTGAGAAGGTAAACCAGATCCGCAACGACCGCAGTCTGAATGCGCTTGAACGGCACCAGAAGATTCAGGACGCCTACGACTCCAACACGGATAATATCCAGAAGCTGTACAACCAGAAGAAGCAGGGCATGGGCGGCTATGTGTCCAACCTGCACGAGTATATCAACAACCTTGCGGGCAAGAAGGCACGCGCAGACCGCGGCTGGGAGGAAATGATCGGCCGACAGATGTACTCCGTAGCGAAGAACGTTGAGGGACGTGTGGCGGCGAACATGATCGCAATGAATCCCGGCTCGTGGATCACGAACTTTATCCCGATCACGCAGGTGAGCGGCGAGGTGAGCACGGCAAACCTCATCAAAGCCATGCGCGACACGGTGAAAAGCGCTGTGAAGGATGACGGCTTTACGGATGGCTCGGTGTTCCTGACCAACCGCGAGGGCACGCAGTTCCTCGACCGGACGCTGACACGCAAAATCTCGGATATTGCCGGTATGCCGATGGAGGCAATCGACCACTTTGCCAGCAACGTGGTAACGCGTGCGAAGTATCTGCAGAATATTCAGGACGGCATGGGCCTGCAGGAGGCGTTCGACAACGCAGACACGTTCGCCGCCAACCTGATGGCGGATCGCTCTAAGGGCGCGCAGCCGACCGCGTTCAATAGCGTGAACCCTGTCCGCAAGGTGTTTACCATGTTCCAGCTTGAGGTGAACAACCAGCTTTCCTATCTGTTCAAGGACCTGCCGCGGGCAAAGCAGAGCGTACCAAAACTGGCGTGGGCGTACACGAAGGTGTTTACCGGCGCGTACCTGTTCAACACGGTTTACCATCAGCTGACCGGCCGTGATTCGGCGTTTGACCCTATCGGCATGGTTGGTGATGCGTTCGACCTTGACCCGCTGGAGCTGATCGCGGAGGCGTTCGGTCTGGGAGACGATGACGACAAGGACAAGAAGAAAAAGTCCGGCGTAGACATTGCGCTCGACCTCGGCAAAAATGTTGCCGAACAGGTTCCGTTTGTGGGCGGCCTGCTCGGCGGCGGCCGTGTGCCGATCTCCTCTGCTTTCCCGGATTTCGGCAAGCTGATCGAGGAGCACGAGAACGGTTACGACAACAAGCGCATTGCGCTTGACGCGGCAAAGAGCGCTGCCAACTCGGCGGCGTACCTGCTGCTGCCGTTCGGCGGCGGTGCGCTCAAGAGAACAGCCGAAGGCGCGGCAACCGTATATGCGGGCGGCAGCTACAGTTTGGACAAGAACGGCGAGAAGATCCTGCAGTTCCCGCAGTATGGCCAGAGTCCGAGAGATTGGGCGCAGGCTATGCTGTTCGGCAAGTCGTCGCTGCAGGGCGCGCAGGAGTGGGCGGATGATGATTACCAGAGCCTTAATGCGGACGAGACAAAGGCGTTTGATGAATTGCGTCAGCACATGAACTGGTTCAAGGACGAAAACGGGAACACCATTGACAATTCCGAGGCGGTGTTTGCGGCTATTAAGGCTATGCGTGCCATTACGGGCGAGATGAAAGAAAAGTACCCGGACGATTACACGGCGATTGCTGCAGGCAAGAAACGCGAAATGCTGTTTAACGACAACGATCTGAATGAGATTCAGAAAAAGTATCTTGACCGTGAACTGATCGGCAGTTCGGTCGGTGCGTCCGGCGACTACTCCTCCCGGGATATGTTCGACATCAGCCAGAAGGTGCGCGAGGCCCGTCAAGATGATGCGATGGAGGCACTCAAACACGGAATTTCCGTTGATGAGTTTGCAAACTGGGACGGCATTATCGAGGAAACGCTTGCGGATAACGAAGTAGATGCAAAGGATTTTGTCGAAGGACAGAATAACGAGCTGTACAAAAAGAATGAGGCACTTTTGGCAATCCTTAACGAGTACGGTAACAGCGGCGAACACACGGACGCGGAAAAGAACGCGTTTGCGGACTATCTGCTGATCTCTGCTATGGAGGACAGCGACAAGGAACGCTGGGACGAGGTAAAGGGTACGGTAAACGCGACCGACTTTGTGAAGTTTGCAAGCGACATGACGACGTACAACAAGGAGTACAAAGGTTCCGGACTGAGCAAGAGCGACGCTATGCAGTCGATCCTTGACGGTTACAAGAACCTTTCCGACACGCAGAAGGACGCGCTTTTTGGCGTGTACAGCGACAGTGCGTCCGGCAATGCGTTCCATATCTCCAAGTATGAGGAGGCTATTAAGGACAATTCGTTCTACTCTTACCTCAAGGACGCAGGCAAGAAGGAGCTGCGCTCACTGCTCAACAGCTACGAGAAACATGTGGCGGATAACGCCAAGCTGGACGACTGGGAGGCCAAGGCGGCCGTTGCCAAGGAGGCCGGTATTTCGCCGGGCATTTACGCGTTGTTCCAGGTCGCGCTGCAGGAGGCGGACACGGACGGCAAGGGATTGAGCCAGGCAAAGGCCAAGGCGGCCGTGGAATCCATTGACGGACTTTCCCAGGCACAGAAGGCTTACCTCTGGCAAAGCTCGAACCGCAAATGGAAGAAGAACCCGTTCGGTTCAGCAACGGTTTCCGAGTACAAATACGCCGGCGGCGAGTTTGCAAATCCGGTTGAGGGCGGAACGATCTCAAGTAAGTTCGGTCCGCGTGACACGTTCGCGACAAGCAACGGTGCCTCGTCCTCGCGTTGGCACAAGTCCATTGACATTGCCGCGCCTGCCGGTACGGCGATCAAGTCGGTTCAGGGCGGCAAGGTAACCGCAAACGGCTGGGTCTCCGGTTACGGATGGACGATTGAGGTTACGCATGATAACGGGTACGTAAGCATGTACCACCACATGCAGAACCAGAGCAGCGTTGCGGTCGGCACGGAAGTAAAGCAGGGGCAGACGATCGGCAATGTCGGCAGCACCGGCAATTCGACCGGTCCGCACCTTGATCTGACAATTACCAAGGACGGCACGCCGGTTGACCCTGCGTCGCTCATCGGCGATTACAAGAACGCAAAGACCGGGTATGTTTACGAGGGATCGCCGGTTTATACGCAGCTGTCCTCGGCGGCAAGCAAGAGCAAAAAGAGTTCCGGCGGGTCGAGTAGGTCGAGTGGCGGAAGCAGTTCCGGCGGTTTGAAGCAGCTTAAGGGACTTAGTGGTTTGAAAGGATTGGGATTCTGAGGTATGGGAAAAGGGTGAGCGGAGGCTCACCCTTTTTATATTGACAGCAGACGTATGATGCGTTATTCTAAGAATAGAAAAGCGGTAATTCCCGGCCGTAAAAGGGAACTGAAAAAAGCGGTGACTCTCTGCCGTAAATGAGAAGCGAAAAAAGCGGTGATTCCCCACCAAAAGAGCGGAAACGAAAAAAGTTCGCTTACCGGCCGCGACTAACAAGACGCCGGTTTGCTTTTGATTACCGCCTGTTGGCAGCGGGATATAAATAACCAGCTTGAAAAGGAAGGGTGAGCGAAGGCTCACCCTTTTGCTTTTGGAGAGGACTGCCCGAAACGGGAGGGACCGCTTTGAGGTGGATCGGGAAACACGACGCTATCATGGGCGTTTTCTAGACCCCCTAAAACAGGTGGTCTAGAAAATAAACGATTGACAATAGCTAGCTACAATGCTATAATATAGCTAGCAACAAAGGAGGTGACAACGTGCCGCCTGAGAGTAGAGCCGACTACTTCAAGAAAAGGCGGGAAACCATTGGTCAGTTTAGCGTTTCAGTCCCTAGAGCAAAGCTGGACGCGCTAACGGAAGTGCTGAAAGAAAAGGGACAGACGAAAACGCAATGGTTGAACGAAAAGATTGATGAAGAAATCGGCAAATAAAAAAGACACCTGCCGTCCGTGGAAAGTCAAGCAAGTGTCTAGTTATACCAACCCCAGAGGATTGATAAATCTATCATATCATATCTTCCGCGGGGTTACAAGTTAAGAACGGAGGATTTTTATGAAATACGATCTGAGCAAGCTGTACTGGGACTACATTCAGGAGGACGAGAGCACGGCCTTCCGCAATGAGTTCTGGGCGAATCCGGTCAATGCGGAAATTCAGAAGCAGATGGAGCCGATTTTCAAGAACCGCGATATTTCGGACGTGGTAAGCAATTACGAGGCCTGCGCAGAGGAATTCGGTTTCCTGACCGGTTTTCAGCTTGCGGTGAACCTGCTGTCCGGCGGCCTCGGCGCACGCGCTCCCAAGGTGGAGGTGCAGGCATGAACGATGGTATGCTGACGGTTTCCAATAGCGAGTTTGGCAAGCTGGATATTTTAATGGAGGACGGCAAGGAGCTGTTTCCAGCAAATGATTGCGCAAAGATACTGGGGTACAGCAATCCAGGCAATGCAATTCGCACCCATTGTCGTGGGTGCGTGAAACGCACGGTCGTAGATTCTCGAGGGCATAAGCAGATTACGAACTGCATCCCCGAGGGCGACCTGTACCGCCTTATCATCCGCTCTCGTCTGCCCGCCGCGCAGAAGTTTGAGAAGTGGCTGTTTGACGAGGTTCTACCCGAACTGCGCCGCACCGGCGGCTATTGCGCTAAGCCTTCCGCCGACCTGCCGCACCAGTGGATGGGGCGCGGCTGCATCCGCCTTGATGATGCTGCAAAGATGCTTGGCGTGAAGAAGGATAAGATCCGCGAGTTGCTGAACAAGCGCAAGACGGTTTACCGCAACGGCGTGGACTGGGAAACGCTGCATGGGTATGAGGTGGACGAGTACAAGTTTTACAACCGTGTGCCTACGGCTGCAAAGGGCATTTGCATTGTGTATGACAGCGGTATGGCAAAACTACGGTGGGAACTGCTGGGCGAGGGTTCACCCGATATGGCGCTACCGGCTGCCGCTGAGGTGCCGCTACTGCCCGCAGCAGTGCAGGAGGAGAATGAACAGCTTCGGTTCGCGCTGGAGGAGATCGGAAAGATTGCAGGAAAACTGGGGAAGTGAGGAAAGGCCGCCGGGAGGCGGCCTTTTTTGTTACACAGAAGACGGAAAGGCGGGTTCACGCGGCTTCACAGATGCAATGCCACCGGCATTGATCAGCTCCTGCGCATCGCGGGTGAGATACACGCGAATGTCACGCAGGCACTCCTTGCTGCGGCAGGAGTCGTAAACCTTTTTGGTGTGGACGCAGACCGCTTCGCGGAAGCCGCCTGCACTGTTGCCGTTATTGCCGCCGATCGGACCCGGGCAGCAAACTTTTTCAGCCATGTATATTACCTCCAAACAAAAATTGAAGCAACTTCAGTATCAATCTATTCGGAGATTTTCCGGGGTGTTACATTAAGAAGTCCCTCTGTACCTTCAATACAGGGGGACTTCCGTCAAAGAGGGATGGGACTGCTTTATACGTCCATCCAGACGCCTCCGGCCGTATGGCTGCGCACACAGGCCTCGACAAAGCGAACGCCGAGCACGCCGTCCTCCACAGTCGGAAAGGTGTCGGTCGTGTTCTCACGACCTGCCTTGCGATCGGAGAGCACATTACAGAACGAACGGTAAATATTCGAGAACGCCTCGATAAAGCCTTCATTATGGCCTGCACCGACGCGGGAAAGCCGCGTGCTGGCATCGAGCAGATAGTCTGCACCGGCGGACAGCCGCTGACTCGGCTGGCTGCGCGGCGTGTAGATCAGGTGATCGCAGTCGGTCGCAGTCCATTCGAGCGAGCCTTCGGTGCCGATGACGTAGATACCGCTGTCACACTCGTGTCCAATCGCAATCTGGGATGCCCAGAGCGTACCGGTTACGCCGCCCCCGAAATCCATCAGCACGTTTACATTGGTATCGAGCGGCAGATCACGCGGATAGGTATCCATCATCGCCAGCACGCGCTTGACGTGCAGACCGGTAAACTGCGTTACCATCTGCTCTGCATGTGTGCCGAGATCGTTTGCACACAGCGAGGAACCGACCTTTTTCGGCTGAAAACGCCATGCCGAGGTGTCCACCTTGCCGTCAACCGCACCGGAAATGACCCAGTCCTCCGGATGCTGCACGCGGACGTGCAGAATATCGCCGATTACACCTGCGCGAATCATCTCACGCGCCTGACGGATGAGCGCATAGCCGGTGTACGAATACGTTATGCCGAACAGCAGACCGCGCTCCTCTGCAATGCGGGCAAGTTCCTCGGCTTCCTCAGTGCGGAGCGCAAGCGGCTTGTCGCATATAACGTGGATGTCATGCTCAAGAAAGCACTTTGCAATCTCGTAATGCGTATCGTTTGCCGTCATGATGGAGACAAAATCAATACCGTCCTCGCGCGTGGACTCCTTGTCTGCCATTTCGCGGAAATCCGCATACACGCGGCTGGTGTCAGGCAGGTGATACGCCTCAGCGGTCGCGCGGTTCTTATCCATGCTGCGGGAGAAGCAGCCGCAGACCAGCTCGGCGGAATCGTCCAGCATAGCGCCCCAGCGGTGGAATTTGCCGATGTATGAACCAAGCCCGCCGCCGATCATACCAAATTTCAGCATAAATAATTACTCCTTACATTTTACATATCAAAGTTTACGGCCTCTACCTTTCCCGAGGTCTGTGATGCGATCATTGCATCCGCGATGCAGCAGGCTGCAAAGCCGTCCTTGCTGCCCGGACCTGCGGTCGGCTCAATGCCGCGCAGATGGTTGATCCAGTGCTGCAGCTCGTTATCATAAGCCTCCGGGAAACGTTCTGCCCAGTTGTCTATAATCTCATTGCCGACCTTGAGACGCGAACGGACGATTGGTTCTGCGGGCAGCGGCAGACGGATTGTGCCCTTTTCACATACAATTTCCATGCCGATCTCGTAGCCGTAATAGCTGTTGACCGAGCATTCCACGTCAATCAGGATGTTGCTCTCGGTCCACATGAGCGCCAGCTGTGGGTCATTCAGACCGTCAGCAGCGAACGCGGTGTTGCGTGCCGCCAGCATTTGACCGCGGACAAGCTCCTCGCCGAACAGCCAACGAAACTGGTCGATCTCGTGGATGAGCACATTAGTTACCTGCATGGCGTTGGTAAATCCGGCTGCGATGCGCGGCGTGCGGCTGATGCAGTGCGCCATCAGCGGCTTGCCCAGCTCACCGGAATCCAGAATGGCCTTGATCTTACGGTAATCCGGGTCATAGCGGCGCATAAAGCCGACCTGCACCAGATTCCTGCCGGCAGCCTGCTCAATGCGGACAATCTCGGCGCAGTCCGCCTTGGTGGTTGCCAACGGCTTTTCGCAGAATACCGGCTTGCCGGCTGCGATGGCCTTGTTAGTCATCTCGGCATGAACGCCGTCCCACGCAGTGATGACGATAGCGTCAACCTTGTCGGATGCGATGAGCGCGTCCACGCTCTCCATACTCTCCGCACCGTATGCAGCAGCGAGCGCATCCGTCTTTTCCTTATTGATATCGTACAGCGCGGTGACAGCAACGCCGTCGATCCGCTTGGTCAGTCGCTTGAGGTGCTCCTGACCGATAAAGCCGCCCGCACCGATGATACCTGCCGAAATCGTTTTCTTCTCCATGATCCGTGCCTCCTTTTTGTTCTTCGTGGCGCTCTTTATGCCTCTATTATAGAACAAAATTACACAGAGTCACGTCAGGAAATTAACCTATTCTGTGCAGAAATTAACATCAGAAGTTCATGGAGCGGAATTTACTCGGCGTCATTTTCTCGCGGCTGCGGAATACGCGGGAAAAGTGGCTTGCGCTGTTGAAGCCGCTCTGCTCGGCGATCTGCTCGATGGAGAGCGCCGAACCGGTCAGCAGCACCTTTGCGTGACGCAGACGCTGCTCCTGCAGATAATCATGCGGACGGAAGCCGATGTACCTGGCAAAACAGCGAATGAGATGCGTGACACTTACATGGCACAAATCGGCAAGTGTTTCGAGCGTGACCTCTTCCCGGAAGTGCTCAGCGATATACTCGACCGCCGGACGAATCACCTCGGGAATATCCGGCTTGGCGTCCGGCACGGCAAGACAGCACAGCACGGATTGGATGCAGACCGAAATGCGGTGCTCATTGCACATCTGCTTGTCTCCGTAGTAGAAAATCTGCTCAAAATATTGGAGAATCTCATGATTTCCGTCAAAGCAGATGCCGGTGCCGCCAGTCAGCAGCCGGACATAAGCCGCGCTTTCGCCGCCGGAAAAGTGAAACCAGAGGAACTCGGTCGGCTCGGTGACGTAATACCGGTGGGGAAGGCGGCAGTCCATGAGTACAAGCTGTCCGGCGGTAGCGTTCGCGCTCTGTTCTCCGCAGAAGGTGTGCAGTGAACCGCTGCGTACATACGCACACAGGTACATATCCAGAAAATCCCGCTCGACCTCATAGCCGGGTACGCACTGGTAGCGTCCGTACTGGATGAGATAATACAGGTGCTCCTGCGCAAACGGAGATGGAATGGTAAAGTCCACATGCGACGAGAGCAGCAGGCCTTTGTCGGGTGGTTTCACAGGCATCACCTCCGTGAGAGCATACAAAAATTGTAATGCAGATTTACTCAAAGAGTAAGAGCGTATCCGGCAGATTGTCTGAAATGCACATGGAAAACGCAAACAGGGGAATTAACCCATCAAGTCCTCATCGGTGATGAAAAACTCGTTGTCGAGTTCCGCGCATCGGCGGTCAAGCTCCGAGGTCGTGCCGAGCGTGCGGCGCACGGCGTCGTACTCGGCTTTCGCGCGGTTGTTCACCTTGCCGGTGCGCGTTGCGCGGATGAGCAGGTTCTTCGGGGTATCGAGCGGCGAAATATACTCAACGACAGAAACCTTGTAGCCTTCGGCTTCCAGCTTGAGCGCACGCATGCTGTCGGTCAGCACATCGTTGAAGCGCGCCTTGAATACGCCGAATTTAGTCAGCGGCTCGAGTCCGGGCATGGTGTACTGATCGAGCAGCTCCTTGTGGCAGCACGGTACGCACGCGATGTATTTCGCCTTGGCGCGGATAGCTGTGCCAAGAGCCAGATCGGTCGCAATGTCGCACGCATGCAGCGAAATCACAGCGGTGACGTTTTTCGGCGGCTGGTACGTCCGCAGATCCGCGCAGATGAACGTCATATTGTGATAGCCGAGACGCTTGGCCATTGCACGGCTCTCATCGATAACGTGCTCCTTGATGTCCACGCCGATGACACGGCAGCGGCGATGCAGTACCTCGTGGATGTAGTAATTCATGACAAAGCTGAGGTAGGATTTGCCGCAGGCGCAGTCCAGCAGCACGATCTCGTCGCTGTCGTCCTGCTCAAACATGGGCGCAACCAGCTCAACGTAATGGTCGATTTGATTGTACTTGCGGATCATGTCGTTTTTCAGCTTGCCGTCTGCGGTCAGGATGCCGATCTCGCGCAGCAGCGCCGCCGCCTGATCGACGCGGATGAGGTACTGCCGGCCGCTATCGAGCAGCGGATTGGCGGCAGCCGCTTTTCCCTCGGCGGTCGCTTCGCGCTCGGCCTGCTTCATCTGTACGCCGCGTGCCGTCACGGACAGCGTAACGACCGTGCTGCGCTCGGTATAGGTGAGCACGCTCTCGTCGTATTTCTCAGCCTGCTCGGCAAAGAAGGCGCAGAATTCAGCCGCGTCTACGCGGCGGTCGCTGCCCTGAAAATGCAGCGTGTAGTCCTCGTCCGCGCGGGACAGCTTTGCGTCAAATTTCTTTTTGCCGGAAACCAGGGTGCAGTCTGCCTGCACAAAAAAATCGCGGTTTTTGGTCAGCCGTGCTGAAATGCCTGCCAGCAGCAGCTTGAGCTTCGCGGAATCTCCCTTTTGCATGAATGTCACAACCTTTATTGTAATGTTTTTTGTTTTAGTATAGCACAACGGAAAGCATTTCCGCAATTCCAAAGTATAATTTGTGGAAACGAGTGAGATAATATTACCGAAATCACAAAAGGAGGTCATTCTCTATGAGTAACGATCGCTGCAACAAGTCCATTCACTGTACGGTGGAGCAGTGCGCAAACCATTGTCCGACCGCTTCTTACTGTGCGCTGGACAGCATTACCGTTGGCACGCATGAGGCTAATCCAACGATGGATCAGTGCACCGATTAGCAGAATATGCGCAACATTACAAGCAATAAACATGAACGAAACTATATATACATAATAAAGAACCGAGTTATAAAAGAGCCCGGTTCTTTCTGTTTTTGTACAGAATTCGTAAAAAATGGGGCGCGTTTGCGCCCCAAAACTTACTTCATATCCTTAAACCGGTACAAGAACTGAACCATCTGCTCTCTTGTGCAGAAGCTCTTGTAGTTCTTATTGCCCTTGTCGTCGCCCTTAATCAGGCCGATGCCTTCAGCCCACTTACGAGCAGTTTCAGACCAAGAGCTCGGCTGCTGCTTAGCAAGGCCGGCCAGATAAGTATCCATCATCTTGTTAAACTGTTCCTGAGTCACTTCTTCTTCCTCCTTTACCGGCACGTTGTAAGTGCCATTCATAGCCTTCACGATCAGCGGCTTCAAGTTCTTGTCGTAGCTTGCGCGGGTGTTGCCGCCGAAGAAAGCGGTGCCCGGACAAGTCTTGCAGGAACGCCCAGCGATATAAGTACCAAGTGGGCTGCCGCTATCCGTCCACCACGCATGATAGGTGATACCGGTCTCCGGCGAGAGCTTGAACTTCTTCAAAAGAGCCGCGGCCATGCGAACGATAACATCCTTCTGGGCAGCATTCATCTTGTCGTCACCAACGTCGAAGTTGCCAAGGTTCTCAATACAGATGCCGTTCGTGTTTGCTCCACGACAACCGGCCGGCGCGACGTTCATCGAACGACCAGTGCAGATCATACCGTCAGGGAATACCGTGAAGTTCTGTGCGATGTCTGCGTAGCCTGCTCTATTGACATGATAGTCACGCATATTCTTCTGCAGTTGGAGGTGATTCGATCCGTTGAACTGCTTATAGCAGGGAGACCAAGTGTGATGCTCCTGAATTACGGTGATCCTGCGAGTGACCTTCTGCTGGACGATCCACGACTCAAACTCCGAGATCGTCATCAGAATAAACCCATACTGAGACTTCATTCGGTCGGCACCTCCAAATTCTTTCCGCCGTAAAACATTGCTCCGGATACACCCGGAGACTTTAAGGTCTGCTCGGTAGTAATCGTCTGGTTTGTATTCGTGCCATTTACAATCTTGGACATATCACAGAGACTGTCGATCATCTTGGACAGCGTGTCCTCGTCTACAGGGTAATTGATGTAGTCAGCTGAAGCCTTAACCATAGCCATGACCCATTCTTTTCTGGTTGCGCCGTCGTCGAACTTCTTCTCTGCCTGTTCCATCAGGGACATAACGAGGCCGAGCAGGTTCGCCCAGTTCTTTTCCTTGGTCGCCGTCTTCACATACTCCACCAGCTTTACAGCAAGCGGGATGCAGGTTGCCAGACCGGTAAGAATAGCCACAATGAGCTGTACAATCTGGTTAGTATCCATGTTTTGCCTCCTTTCGGGCATAAAAAAAGACAATCCCGAAGGACTGTCGAAAATGCCATTTAATTGACTTTGCAGCATTGCGATGAGGTTGCGTAATGACAAGAATAAGCCGTCTGCTGGAACAGGCGGCTCGAGAATTGAGGGCGCAACCCCTCGGTTCAAAAGTATATGTGTGTTGTGGCAACCGTCGGGTTTCCACTTTTTTATTATACAATATTTCGCATGAAAAGTCAATCATTTGGCGTTAAAATATACTTAAAAGTTATCAGCAGTCGCGGTCGTCGTTCTCATATCCGAAGTCGGTATCTGTATAAGAAACTGGCGGCGCGATCTCAATTTTTTTAATGTTCTCCTTGCCGCTTTTGCTCTGGTAGAAGCTAACGCTCGTACCATATGCCGCCCAGACAGCAGAGATAAAGGTCGTCAGATAGGGGAGAGACCCTGTGTAGTCCAACTCAATCGCCCGTCCGACAAAACCGAGAACCCTGTGCGACACATAAGCCACGAGTACGGTCTCAAACACCAGAATCAGCTTGGAGAACTCAAGCTTACGCTTTTTTCTTCTTTTGCGAGCCATGACAGCCCCTTTCACATTGTGTTTTATTGGAAATTGGTAAAGAAAAAGCCGGGAAGCCCCGGCTTATCTTTTAAGATGCTGTGCTCATCAGGATAACCACAACAGGGATGTCTACGGTCGGAACAGTGCCATCCGCAGTCATCGTCAGCGAATTTGCAGCCTGACCGGTAGCACGCAGAGATGCTTTCTTAGCAGCTTTCAAAGCGGCCGCCGAGATATTCTGCGTCAGACTGATCACGCCGTTCTGGCTGGCAGCCAATCCGTTAATCGTCAGAGCCTGCGTCTTATTGCTCCAAGCAGCCGCCGACAGGGTAGTGAATACCGCCTCTGTCTCATAACCGGGGGTGAGGTCAACCCATGCCCCGCCGGTGTAACGCCACAGGTGAGCCGTTTCTTTCACGAAGTAGAAACGCTCCATCGGCGCAAGAATTGCTTGTCGAGCCGACTCGGTAGCTACATCAATGATGTCGGTCAGGTGCTTGCGAACCTTATCCTTGGTGTCGTAGAAGACATCGCCGGTGTCTGTGCAGATCAGATAACGTCCCGGCACAATCGGCACAGTGGTTGTATTCTGAGCTTTGCTGAGCACCGTCTCATAGGTTCGGAAGTAATAGCCCATTTCGCACCCCCTCCTTTATAAAGAATAGCCCCGCGAGAAGCGGGGCGGATAAACAACAGGGGCGATCAGAACGTGCCAACTTCCAGAGCGGTCTCAACAGCGGCAACGCGGCCGTCCATAGTGGTGTTCAGACCATCAGCGTAAGCCTTAGCATTGGTCTCAGCAGTTGCAGCAGAGCCCTTAGCATCGTAGTTTACTGCCAGACCATCAGCGTAGGCCTTAGCGGAAGCCAGAGCGGTATCAGCAGCACCCTTTGCGTCGTAGTTCTTAGCCAGACCATCAGCATAAGCCTTAGCGTCAGCCAGAGCCTTAGCAACAGAACCAGCAACATCAGCGCCGCCATTCAGAACGCCAACCTTGGACTCAAGGTCAGCAATGCGGGCAACAGCTGCAGTCAGGTCAGCAGCCTTTGCATAATCGCCGATCTTCAGAGCGTCGATAGCTGCGGTAACGTATGCAACAACGGTGGCCGGCTCATCGGTGCCGCCGATACCCTTAACGATAGCCTCCAGAGCCTTGATAGCGGAGTTCATGGAAGCAGCGTCGGTCTTGTGGCCGGAAATCCAGTCAGCGATCTCCTTCAGGGTGTCGAAAGAAGCGTCAGCGCCGTCAACGATCTTCGCAACCTCCTCAGCTGCGATTGCGCGAGCAGACTTGGAAGCGTCCTCGCCAACCAGAGTAGAAGCCTGAGCAGCAGCGTCGTTGATCTTCTTCTTCAGAGTGTCGCCGAGCTCGGTCTCGGTGACCTCGTCCTTCTTAGCCAGTGCGCCCAGAGCGCCGATGCCGCCGGTAACGAGGTTGTCAACGTAGTCCTTTACAGCCTTAGCAGTTGCAACCTGCTCGTCGGTTACGCCAGCCTCAATCGTGGTAACGGTCGGCTTAATGACGGTCTTCCATGCAGAACCGTCGTAAACCTCACCAAGGCCGGAGGGCAGAATGTACAGAACGCCCTGTGCCGGGGTGGTCTCACGCTCAGGTACAAAGCGTACCGGTTCGGTGTACAGGTTCTGGCCGAAGTATACCTCATGGGTATCAGTGGTCAGATAGAATGCCTGCTCACGAACTGCAGGCAGGTTTACCTTCTTACCGCAAAATACAAGTTTAGTTGCCATAGTGTTTTCTTCCTTTCTTGCCGCATTGAGCGGCCATCATGATGTGAAAAGTGTGAAAATATTAGAAAAGGACGCCCGAGAGCGCCCGAATCTACTTTATTAGAAGCCGTTAACTTCAACCAGATCGTCAGCCGAAGCAATGCCATGACCGCGTGGAATACCAAGATTCAGAACATAGTTCGGTGCTACACCGGTAATATCGGCCGTCGCCTGCTCGTCAGGAGCCAGCGTGGTTACCGTGCCGATAGTCAGATAAGCAGCCTGCCCATTTTCGCCGGTCTCGCCGCGAGGAAGACTGATTACCAGATGCGGATTCTCTGCGTCTCCGCTGACAGAAACGGTCGGAGCATCCGTAGGCTCGAGAGCTTTTACCTCGAAGGAAAGATTCGGCGTTGCGCCGGTCTCTCCCTTTTCACCCTGCGGGATGGAAAACTTCAGCTTTGCTTCATTTGCAGTGCCGACATTTTCAACCAGAGCAGGAGAGCCTGCAGCCACAGTTTCAGTCGATTCAACATCGACGGTCGCGGCTTTGCCCTCTGGGCCAACTACTTTACCAAGAATAAGTTTCGCCATGCGCGTTCACCCCCTCAAATTTCCGCCACAAGATAACCATCTTCATTGATGGAAAGATTGGGCGCAGCTGTGTTGTCTGCATAATGCAGTTCGAGATATCCGTCAGGATTGACTTCAAAGCCATATAAGCCCTCATGGGCGACAACATCGCCCGGGTCGCCCTTCTCGCCTTTAGGAATAGAGAAGTTCAGTGAAATGTTGCCGTCTTCATCGACAGTCTTTTCAACAGAGGCTTCCTCGTCAGACTCTACCGATTTGGCCGTCGCGCCCATGTTTTCGATAGCGTTCTTGGCTTTTTCAGCCTCGGCAGCCGTGTTCTTAACCTTCTCATAGGCCTCGTTTACACGATGCTCAATCTGGGTAAACTCAGATGGAACCTCCGGCCACTGTGCTTCTCCGGCCATCGACTTCGGAATACGGATGGTAATGAGATTGGTATGACGAACTTCTTCGCCTTTGATGCCGCGGAGCTGAACAGAGTATTTGCCCGATTCGCCGACCCAGCCGCGTTCGAGGACTGCGCCGATTAACTTGGGTTTCTTCTCTGGCTCGCCGTCCTCTTCCGGAAGGTCAGCCACAGCCGAGGCAGTATCTTCGATAGGCTCCATGAGTACGATGTTGAAATTGTCGCCGCACTGCACAAGCATGTGCCAGATGTAACCGTCCGGCAGATTGCCCGCCACCAGAAGCGAGCGGGAGAGATGGTCATACTGCTGAGCAATCGTTCCAACAGGCTTGTCGAGATACCAATCGTCAAACGTAAAAACAGAGGAGTAGTATTCCATGCGTTACGCCTCCTTTCCCGATGAGTTCGGACATTTCGGACATTCCCTTACAATCAGTTCGGTCATCGCTGGCTGAACTACTGAGTGCATATATCCGTTGCCGCCGGTCTCTTCATAATCGCGGAATAACCCCCAGAAGGCTTCAGCCTCCATCTGTGTCCATGACTTACTGGGGTTGGTTTCTTCATTTGTGTAGTAACGGTAACTCTGAAGAAGCCTGTCGCGGAGCTTGTTGCACTCGCGGCGTTTATTGGTTTCTTCTACTGAGTCCAGTCTGGCTTGGTAGCGCTCCATTGTTTTGCGGATAGTCTGTATCTCGTTTTCCAGCGTTTGCTGTATCTTGATGCTTTGGGCGCGGTACTCAGGGTATTTATGCACAGCGTCGAGTGCTTCATTGATTCGCTGGTCGCGGGCTTTTTCAGCCTCGTAGCGTTCAATGAGAAAATCTCTGACCTTTTTGTAGATCAGATAAAGAAAAACGCCGGCGAGAACTAACTCGACGACGGTAGAAAGGGTGACTTGCCCAAATAGATTTATAAAATTATTAAGGCCGGTCATTACGCATCACGCTCATGGCGAGCCTCCTTTCTTTGCAAAATTTATTGACGTTAGGTGGATTCTATTGTATAATTTATACAATGAAGAAATGAGATGTGAGACCAAATGAATCTCAAAGATAAGCGCTTCGGTAGATGGACTGTGATTGCCCCTGCCGAGCCTAAAGGGCGCAAATCGCGCTGGTTATGTCGTTGCGATTGCGGTACGGAACGCATTGTCTATCAAGACTCCCTCGTTAGAGGGTTATCTTCTTCTTGTGGCTGTTATCGCCCCAACAGACGTCACAACCTTCTCGGCCAGCGTTTCGGCAAATGGACGGTTATAGCACCGGCAGAGAATTACCCGAGCACGAATAAACGGCGATGGTTATGCCGATGTGACTGCGGCAATGAGAAAGTCGTAAACCAAGAGGGTTTACTTCAAGGAACGAGCACTTCGTGTGGATGTGCTCTGCCCGAAAAACGCAGACGCGACATTACAGGCCAGAGATTTGGGTTGCTGACGGCTCTATATCCAGTAGGAAAGAAAGAGGGCAAAGGTAGCAACATCTACTGGCGCTTCCGATGCGACTGCGGAAAAGAGATAGACTATTCTTTAGGAACGATAGACCGAGCGGTAAAGAGAGGGGATATGCATATCTCCTGTGGAGATCAAAAAGTTCATAAACCGAAAACTTACCAAGAGGGGACGAGTTTGTCGGTCATCACTTCAAAGAAATTCTCATCAAACACCTCAGGAGTGAGGGGAGTTTCTTATAGAAGACGAGATGACAGTTGGGCAGCGTATATCACGTTCCAAGGGAAACGTAAATACCTTGGCCAATACAAGACTTTAGAAGCTGCCGCTGCAGCTCGGAAACGAGCAGAAAACGAACTATTTGCTCCGGTTATTGATGCTCACAAAAATATAGTAGATAAACTGCCTGTCCACAAAAGAAAAAAGACGAAGGAGTAACCCATGACCTACAAGAAACGCCTGCTGGCTGGTCTATTCTCGGCTTTAATATTCTGCAGCGGCTGTTCTAATCAGAAACCAGCTGAGCAGGATACAGCAGATGCCAACACAGATAACGCTGTTGTCGAGCAAACGCCCGCCAAAAGTGAAGAGCCGAAGACCAATCCGAATGCAATTCCTGCCGACCAGATTCCACTGGAGATGCAGAAGAACAATAACAGCAGTCTGCCTTTCGAAATCCACAATGGCTGGATTTACGGAGCCGTGTTCAAAAGCGGCTCGTCTGTTACTTTCCCTCTGGCAAAACGTCGTCTTGAAGAAACCGAGTGGACTTACATCAACGGGCAGGAGCCTTGTTATATCCGCGTAAAGGATGAATATCTATATGTTGGTTTCGTAGAAAACGATAAGTGTGCGCTCTATAAGATGAACCTGAGCGGGGACAACGTTAAGAAGATTACCAATCTTGACGCAAGAGGCTTGCAAATCTGCGGCGATACATTGTATATTGCGGCAGATGATGCCGATTATAAATATCAGTATCTGTATTCTTGCGATCTTGAAGGAGAGAATCTCAAAAAGGTTTTCGATAAGCCTGTTTATTATCCGTTTACGCCGGATGGCAACATTATATATTACCAAGACGATGCAGACGGAGAAACCATCCATAAGTGTGATTTAGCCGCAGGCACAGACGAACGTATCTCGTCCGATTACGCGTATGCTCCTATCTTTGACGGAAAGGATACGCTGTATTACATCCATAACAGCCAATCTACAAGAAACGGCGTTGATGACGGAGATCTTGTCGCTCGCACCATTTCGACTGGGGAAGAGAAGGTATTGTACTCTGGCGTGTCAACCAATGGATTACAGTATGCACAAGGCACGCTGTATTTTTCTAACCTGAATGATGGGGATAGACTGTATTCTATCTCGACCACAGGAGAGAACATCTCACTGATTGCAGACGATACAGGCGTTCACATCTTTAATGTGTCCGGGGACAGACTGTTCTTTACATCACAAGATGAGAACGGCGGCGTCTTAGGTGTATATTGTACAAACCTCGACGGCAGTAACAAGATACTCATCGAATGAACTAAAGCACCCTTTTACAGGGTGCTTTTATTTGCATATGTTCCCTTCAGGTAGGCTTCGGCTATCTCATATTGACGCTGAAGCTCGCACAGGTGATCTTGAAGACGACGAAAGGAGTAGCTAGGAATTTCGTCGATGATAAAACCATTACTGCCCGTACCGGTCACCTTCTGACCCTTCGCATAAGCGATAGAGCCAGACTGCATGTCGGATGCGACAATAGTAGCGTCGTTAGTATCCACGTCGAGCTTGCGGATATTAAGCGACTTTACAGGTGTACTGCCGAGACAAAGTTTCAATATTGATCACCTCTTTCTTTTAAGCCCACTCATCGAAGGAATCTTTGAGGTAAGCAGCGACTTTACTCCCGAAAACTATAGCTACAAACTTACCATTGCCATAGCAAACCGATTGCCAGGTATACTTAATTGGTACCTTAACCTGAGTCCAGTTGATACCATCGGTAGAGTAAGCTGCGATATTACCGGTCCTAGACACGGCTACAAACTTACCATTGCCATAACAAACCGAGAGCCAGGTTTTATTAGCCGGCAACGTAGTCAGAGTCCAGTTGATGCCGTCCTTCGAGTAAGCGGCGCGATCATCAGAACCACCAACAGCCACAAACTTACCCGCACCATAGCAAACTGAATACCACCAAACCTCATCCGAAATCGTAGTCTTAGTCCAGTTAATGCCATCAGTAGAATAAGCAGCGACACCCTCTACACCACTAGCTATCGCTACAAACTTACCTGCACCATAACAAACCGAGCCCCAGTCGTAACGACTATCAGGCATTGTAGTCTGAGTCCAGTTGATACCATCGGTAGAGTAAGCAGCGACATTATCACTGTTAGCCACAGCCACAAACTTACCCGCACCATAGCAAACCGAAAACCAGCTCTCGCTAGCAGGCATGTCGGAACTTTCCCAACTCGGTTTCTCAACAGGCACTAGGGTACCAGTGACTTTCTCGCCCTTGACATACAGAGTCTTACCAGACAAAATCTGGTCAGCTGTCGCAGTGGCATCGGAGGTATCCACACCGGTCTGAATAGCAGCGATTCGCTCAGGGAAAGTCGACGCTTTAATAAGACCGGTCGAGCCTTCTTTAGCGCGAATGGCATCTGCAATAGATTTGAGATTGGTTTCTTGAATACTCAAAATGTCATACCTCCTTTTTATGCCCACTCATCGAAGGAATCTTTGAGGCAAGCAGCTATGTTACTACTGTTAGCCATAGCCACAAACTTGCCATTGCCATAGCAAACGGATTTCCAGCTCAGCTTATTCGGCATCGTAGTCTGAGTCCAGGTGATGCCATCAGTGGAGTAAGCGGCGATCGTACTGTTCATAGCCATAGCCACAAACTTACCATTGCCATAGCAAACGGATTTCCAGCTCAGCTTATTCGGCATCGTAGTCTGAG
>OLVZ01000846.1_pt1 | contig 28330 bp, 26 predicted proteins | sample 1673341 | NCBI WGS metagenome assembly OLVZ01 (sample SAMEA3178944, study PRJEB25190) | human gut metagenome | biome: human gut; feature: human-associated habitat; material: faeces | place: Austria | collected 2013 | reverse complement strand
GCTTGCGATTGAAGCTTCGCGACCCGTCGATTGTATCAATCGTCAAGCTTACTTGCGAAATGGCGCTTTTACGACCTGGGCTTTCAAGTTACGCCCCCGGACCTTGATACAGATTTCCGTCCCGGCTTTTGCAAATTCAGGTTTCACATACCCCATACCGATACCTTTCTTCAAGACAGGCGACATGGTTCCAGATGTCACCACACCGATAATATTGTCTTCGGCATCGGCAATCTCGTAGCCGTGGCGAGGAATACCTTTGTCAACCAGCTCGAAGGCACACAGCTTGCGGTTAACGCCTTCTTTCTTCTGGCGTTCCAGTTCGGCGCGATTGGTGAAGTTCTTGCCTTCGGCGAACTTGGTGATCCAACCCAGACCGGCTTCGATCGGCGAAGTCGTGTCGTCGAGATCGTTGCCGTACAGACAGAAGCCCATTTCCAGACGTAGCGTGTCGCGTGCACCCAGGCCGATCGGTTTGATACCTTCAGGCTTACCGGCTTCGAAGATGGCATTCCAGATCGTCATGGCATCATCCGGGTAAAAATAAAGTTCGAAGCCACCGGCTCCGGTATATCCCGTATTGGAGATGATGACGTTCTTGCAACCTGCAAATTCACCCGTCACAAACGAATAGTAAGGAATGGAAGACAGGTCGACCGGAGTCAGGCGCTGCAAAACTTCGACGGCTTTCGGGCCCTGGACAGCCAACTGTGCAGTACGGTCGGAAGAGTTTTCCAGTTCCGCCCCTACTGTATTATGGCTCACGCACCAATCCCAATCTTTGGCGATGTTACCCGCATTGACAACCAAAAGGTATTTTTCCGGTTCATAATGATAGACCAGCAGGTCGTCCACGATACCGCCCTTGTCATTCGGAAAGCAAGTATATTGAGCTTTGCCGATCGGCAACACGGAAGCGTCGTTCGAGGTAACGCTCTGGATAAAAGCCAGCGCGTTCGGGCCTTTTACCCAAAACTCGCCCATGTGGGAGACATCGAACACACCCACACCATTCACAACGGTCATGTGTTCGTCGATAATACCGGTGTATTCGATCGGCATGTTGAAACCTGCAAATTCATGCATTTTGGCACCGAGTGCAATGTGCACATCGGTAAACGGAGTTGTTTTCATGATTTATGATTTGTGATTTATGATGTATAATTACCTTTGACCAATAGTTCTGCTATTTTAACGATCGTCTCCATGCTCTTTTCAAGCGACTTGACCGGGAGGAATTCATACCGTCCGTGGAAGTTCAACCCGCCTGCGAAGATATTCGGGCAAGGCAGTCCCATGAAAGAAAGGCGAGCACCGTCCGTACCTCCACGGATCGGCTTCACCAAAGGTGTGACACCGGCTTCCTTCATGGCGTCGAACGCCAAGTCCACGATGAACTTCTTCGGTTCGACCACTTCACGCATATTGTAATACTGGTCGCGCAGTTCGAGCGTCGTACTGCCCGGATGCATCTCGTTCATTCGCTTCACCAACTCGTGCAGCAACTCTTTCTTCCGTTCGAAAGCAGTGCGCACATGGTCGCGTATGATATAGGAAAGAGAAGCCTCCTCGACCGTTCCGCTTATGCCGGTCAGATGGAAAAAGCCTTCATAACCGGTCGTATGTTCGGGACGTTGCGCGACAGGCAGCCAAGAGGCGAACTCTACCGCCAGCAACGATGCGTTCAGCATCTTGTCCTTGGCATATCCCGGATGTACGTTCAGCCCTTTGAAAACGACTTTGGCTCCGGCAGCATTGAAGTTCTCGTATTCCAACTCGCCGATCTGTCCGCCGTCGATCGTATAGGCCCATTCGCAACCGAACTTTTCGACATCGAAGTAGTCGGCTCCGGCTCCGATCTCTTCGTCGGGCGTAAACCCTACGCGAATCTTGCCGTGTTCGATCTCCGGATGATCCTTCAAGTATTTCATGGCGGCGATGATAGCAGCCACTCCTCCCTTATCATCCGCCCCTAACAGGGTTTTGCCGTTGGTCACGATAATATCCTGTCCTTTATAATCGTCCAGTTCGGGAAACATAAGCGGCGAAAGCACCACGCTTTCTTCGGCGCACAACACGATATCCCCCCCTTCGTAACTTACGATACGCGGCTCGACATCCTTGCCCGACATATCGGGGCTGGTATCCAGATGGGCGATAAAGCCGATTGTCGGAACTTCCTTCGCCGTATTGGCAGGCAGGGTAGCCATCAGGTAGCTCTTGTCATCGAGGGTGATGTCTTCCAATCCTATCTCTTCCAACTCTTTCACCAACGCTTCGGCAAACACGCGCTGTCCCGGCGTACTGGGAGTCACACCCGTGGTTTCGCTCGACTCGGTGTCGAACGTCACGTACTTCAAAAATCTATCTGTTACAGTCATAAGCTTATCATTAATATTACAAGCCATAAAAGTAATTAAAGTGTCACTAACAACAAAAAAATCATGCGCATTTCTGCACATGATTTTCCTTATTTCATCCGATCATATCTCTTTAGAAACAACTGCTTCCGTCGAAACAATGCGTACAAACTTTGCATTTCGGTAAGCCGATTGCCTCGATGAGTGTTTCCAGCGTATTGAACTTCAACGAGCTCAAGCCGAAGCGGTCGGCAATGATCTGCACCATCTTTTGATATTCAGGAGAGTCGGTCGTCGCATATTTTTCCAGATTTTTGTTCTCGTCTCCTTCCAGTTCCTTGATGATACGACGGGTGATCAGTTCGAGCGGACTTTTCGACGAAGTAAAGCCGAGGAACGGGCAACCATAGATAAGAGGCGGGCAGGCAATGCGCATATGTACCTCTTTTGCCCCGTAGTCATACAAGATTTTCACGTTGTCGCGAAGCTGCGTCCCGCGCACGATCGAGTCATCGCAAAACAAGATCCGCTTTCCTTCCAGCATGGCCCGGTTCGGGATCAGTTTCATTTTCGCGACAAGCGAACGCAATTCCTGATTAGCCGGAGTGAAACTACGCGGCCAAGTCGGTGTGTATTTGGCTATCGCCCGATGGTAAGGAGCCCCTTTGCCTTCGGCATATCCCAAAGCCATCCCTACGCCTGAATCAGGGATACCGCAAACACAATCCACTTCGCTCTCGTCCTTCTTCCCCATCTTGTAACCGCTTTGGAAACGGACCTCCTCGACATTCCTGCCCTCGTAGCAAGAAACCGGGAAACCGTAATACACCCAAAGGAAAGAGCAAACCTGCATCTGCTCGTTCGGACGGCGCATCTGCTCGATGCCGTCGGCACGCAAGCGGAGGATTTCTCCCGGCCCGACAAATCGGTCTATTTCATAATCCAAGTTAGGTAAACTGCTCGATTCGCTGGTAGCGGCATAGGCTCCGTCTTTCTTACCTATAATAATAGGCGTACGCCCCCACTTGTCGCGGGCCACGATGATACCGTCTTCCGTCAGCAGCAACATGGAACAGGAACCTTTGACCCGGTCGTAAACATTTTCAATGCCTTCGACAAAATCCTTTCCCTGCGTAATCAGCAACGCTACCAGTTCGGTCTGGTTCGTCTTGCCCGAACTCAGTTCGGAGAAGTGCATATTCGCTTTCAGCAAATCCTGTTCCAATTCCTCGATGTTATTGATCCTGGCAACCGTCACGATGGCGAACTTACCGAGGTGGGAGTTGATGACGATCGGCTGCGCATCCGTATCGCTGATGATACCGATTCCGGCATTTCCCACAAACTTGTCGAGAGCAGGCTCGAACTTCGTACGAAAATAAGAACTTTCCAGATTGTGAATCGAACGTGTGAAACCGGCTTCCTTATCGTATGTAGCCATACCGCCGCGCCGGGTTCCCAGATGAGAATTATAGTCGGTGCCATAGAATAAATCAGTTGAACAGGCCGACTTAGAAATAGTTCCGAAAAAACCACCCATTGTAAATAGTGTTTTTGATTTTTGAATTTGGTTGCAAAGGTACAAGATTATTTAGAAATCCGAAATATCCCACCTCATAAACAAACTCTATCTTCCCTATCGTCGCATACATTTTTTAACACATCTAAAAACAAAAGGTTTCCAACCACTTACAAACAAATAACACTCGTACACGTAGAAAACGCTTGCATTGTAAAAAATAATATCTACTTTTGCACCCGGGTAAGTCCTACACGGCATGCTCCCTCGGAATCCCCCAGGGTTTGACCGCAGCAAGGGTACTTGGTTGTAGCGGCGCGATGTAGTAAGCTTACCCACCTGCCTCTTTAGCTCAGTTGGCCAGAGCACGTGATTTGTAATCTCGGGGTCGTTGGTTCGAATCCGACAAGAGGCTCGAAACAAATGGACAATTGACAATTGACAATTAAGAAAGATATTTAATTGCGATTGTCAATTGTCTTTTTTTATTGTCAATTGTTAATTATCTGTTAATCGTTCGTTAATTGTCAATTGACAATTGACAATTGACAATTCTAAGCATTGTATATTCTTACAAAAGGATTAATTTTGCTGATGAGAACATTAAAAAAACAGCATTATCATGGAAGAGAATAAAGGTTTACTGTTGAAGTGCGCGATGTCTTATGGCCTGGCTATGGGCATCTATTGGGTGATAAAATATCTGTTCCTCATTTTCGGGTATTCCATACCCTCGCTTATCTTTATTTATGAAGGCTTAAGTCTTGCCGTTCCTCTCATCGCCTATTACTTGACCAAGCGTTACCGGCAGGACATAGGAGGAAGCATCAGTTTCTTCCATGCATGGCGGTTCGGCATCATGCTGTATTTCTTCGCGGCCCTGATCGTTTCGATCGAGCATTTCATATTCTTCCAGTTTATCGCTCCGCCCGACTTCCTGAACAACACGATGACGCAAGCCATAGTGGCGCTGAAGAACGCTGACTTCAACAGTGAAGTGATCGAGGCCATCAGCCGGACCAACTTCACTCCCATCCACATGGCTATCCAGGGTATTTTCAATAATATATTTTACGGAATCATATTATCCATACCGGTAGCAGCACTGGTTTGCCGCAAACAAACAGCAAGCCCTGTGTCCGAAGAAAAATAAGAAGAAAATAAAAACAAATAATGGACATATCAGTAGTTATACCACTGTACAATGAAGCCGAGTCTCTTCCTGAATTGTTTGCCTGGATAGAGCGGGTGATGAAAGAACATAATTTCAGTTACGAAGTAATTTTTATCAATGACGGAAGCACGGACAACTCCTGGGAAGTGATCGAAGCACTTAAAAGCAAGAATCCGGAAGTGGTACACGCTGTCAAGTTCCGCCGTAATTACGGCAAATCCCCCGGTCTGAACTGCGGTTTCCAACGGGCAAAGGGAGATGTGGTCATCACGATGGATGCCGACCTGCAAGACAGCCCCGACGAGATTCCCGAACTATACAGGATGATCACCGAAGAAGGCTATGACCTGGTGTCCGGTTGGAAGAAAAAACGTTACGACCCGCTGTCAAAAACCATTCCGACCAAGCTGTTCAACGCTACGGCACGCAAATTTTCCGGTATTACGAACCTGCACGATTTCAATTGCGGGCTGAAGGCTTACAAGAACATCGTAATCAAGAACATAGAAGTCTATAACGATATGCATCGCTACATTCCCTACCTTGCCAAGATCGCGGGATTCAGCAAGATCGGCGAAAAAGTGGTGAAACACCAAGCCCGCAAATACGGAACGACCAAATTCGGACTGAACCGCTTCGTAAACGGTTATCTGGACCTGATCACGCTCTGGTTCACCTCCAAATTCGGAAAGAAGCCGATGCATTTCTTTGGATTATGGGGAAGCGTGATGTTTTTCATCGGTTTCATCGCACTGGTCATTGTATTGAGTGCGAAACTGATTTCCATCTGCACGGGAGATTTGCGGCCACTGGTCACCAACTCGCCCTACTTCTATGTTTCGCTCACGGCTATGATCCTCGGAACACAGATGTTCCTCGCGGGATTCATCGGAGAGTTGATTTCAAGAGATTCGCCTAATCGAAACAAATATAAAATCGAAACAGAATTATGAACCTGTTAGAACTGGCACAGAAACGTTGTTCGATACGCAAGTACGCATCCTCCCCGGTGGAAGACGAGAAACTGGCATATATCTTGGAAGCCGGACGTATGGCTCCATCGGCAGTCAACTTCCAGCCCTGGTATTTCGTCATAATCCGGCAAGAGGCAGGGCGGACAAAAATACAGGAATGCTATGCACGCGAATGGTTCCGATCCGCACCGCTCTACATTCTCGTCTGCGGCGACCACAGCCAGTCGTGGAAACGTTCTTCGGATCGGAAAGATCATATGGACATCGATGTGGCAATCGCCACGGAACATATCAGCTTAGCAGCCGCTGAACAAGGTCTGGGCAGCTGCTGGGTTTGTAACTTTGACACGGATCTATGCCGGAAGCATTTCAATTTACCAGACACGATAGAGCCGGCGGTTATACTCACGATAGGTTATCCGGAAAGTCCGGATCTTTTTAAACAGACTCCCAAAAAACGGAAAACGTTGGAGGAGATCATCAAGGAAGAAACATTTTAATGTAATATGTCATTTTTAGAAATAGTGTTACTGGCTGTGGGATTGTCGATGGACAGTCTCGCAGTTTCTGTCACCGGTGGGGCTCTCATACAAAACTACAGACATCACCACATGCTGAAGATCGGCTGCGTGATGGGGATTTTTCAAGCAGGGATGACCATAGCGGGCTATCTGGCGGGGATGAGTTTCAAGAAATACATCACGGCATTCGATCACTGGATCGCTTTCCTGCTGTTGCTTTACCTCGGAGGCAAAATGATATACGAGAGCACCCAGGAAAAGGAGGAGGATTGCAGAACGAACCCGCTGTGTTACAAGACACTGTGCGGATTAGGCATTGCAACAAGCATCGATGCGCTGGCTGTCGGCATATCGCTGGCCTGCATCGAATCAGCCATTGCACTGGAAGCCCTGACGATAGGGATCGTCACCTTCCTGTTCTCCGCTTTTGGCGTCTACTTCGGCAACCACTTCAGCCGCAAGATAGACCTCAAACTGGACCTAATCGGCGGATTGATCCTGATCGGCATCGGCACCAAAATCCTGATCGAGCATCTTTATTTCAATGGATAAGTCACCATTTCACCTTCACATCATCTCAAACAACTATAAGCCAGTTGTTTCCTGTGAACCCAGTGAATGCACCCCAAGGTTCTTCCCCGCTATATAAATCGAAGCCCGCGCCGCACTGAGACAGTCAATCTTACCTGTCTCTCGAAGTTCCTTGAGGCGACGGTTCGCCGTGGTACGGGTAAAACCACAAAGTGTTTGAAAATCAATACGAGTTATATGGTCATGCGTAGCAAAATAACCAGCAAGAAGCGCATCAAGCCGTTCGCCCACTACGAGCCCGCTCGAATGGTTCTTACGCGGAACCCGCTCGAAGCGTGCTATCCTAAGACGTTTCTTCATCTCGACTTCCGGCCGGAAAGCAACCGACTTGAAACGTATCGACTCCGCCCTTATTTCCTTCGTAGATTGTACCGGCGGACATTCAAGCGTGATCTGCAAATACCCCAACCCCTCTATATGAATCCGGTTTCCATCTTTCAACTCTTCGATAACAACATCACTGAGCGAAGAAAGGACAGCCTTCACATCGGCAGGCGTCACCGTACAGCGGCTATGTATCCGCTGTGCCAGTTTATTCGTGTTGACAGTCCCATAAGGAACCACCCGCGCATGGTAACGCACTCGTTTCTTGCTATCCTTCGGCGAAGGGTTCTTATAGAAGTCATATTGTACAGCCATATTGACCTGAATTTAGTTATGTTTTAATCTCTCACCAGGCACTTCTTAATCTTTCCACATTGGTGGAACGTACTTTCCACACTTGTAAGCCGTATTTTCCACACTAATGGAAAGATCGTTCCATAGCTATGGAAAGATCAAGAACTACCTACAAATATACTACTTCATTACAAGCCACACAACAAAAACCTATACTATTTCCAATAAACGATTTTCTTGTCCATCTATTTGGAAAACCATGATTCACAACCTTATATTTGTCACAAGCAAAACAACCGGAAGTTTTTTTCAACACAATGTCGAACCTCATAAAAAAGCAATAAGAAGATGATCAGACAAACAAACATTTGGAAAATAATCCAAAACTGGATCAATAGTTTCCGTCCCGATGAAATACCGCCCCTGCCGCAATCCTCACGAAACTGTACTGCAGAGGAAAGCAGGAAAAAGGCCAGCGAAAAACCATCCAAAACCAAAACCGACAACCTACTACAGGAATTACAATCATTCATGGAAACAACTTACGACTTCCGCTTCAATTTGTTAACGGAAGAAACCGAATACCGTACCCAAGGAACGAACACAAGTACAGCATATCGCATAGCTGACCAACGAGCATTGAACAGTCTCTGCATGGAAGCCAAGACACGAGGCATCGCCTGCTGGGATCGTGACATCTCGCGCTATATCCACTCCTACAGTGTGAAGGAATACCATCCTTTCACCTCTTACATGGACAATCTCCCCGATTGGGACGGCACCGATCGCCTGGAAAACCTGGCCCGGCGCGTTTCCGGCAACCCGCTTTGGATGAAAGGATTCCGGCGGTGGATGCTAGCAATGACGGCACAATGGATGCAATTGGACCACCTGCACGGAAACAGCGTGGCTCCGGTCCTGATCAGCCGGAAACAAGGAAGACAGAAATCCACATTTTGCAAACTCCTGCTACCCGCTGTCCTGCAACGCTATTACACAGACAGCATAGACCTGAACGCACCGACACAGATGGAGCGCAAACTATCGCTCTTCGGGTTAGTTAACCTAGACGAGTTCGACAAGATCCCGCCCAAGAAAATGCCCTTATTGAAAAATCTGATGCAGATGGCGGAACTGAACATCCGGAAAGCTTACCAAAAAAGTTATGCATCCTTGCCTCGTATGGCCTCTTTCATCGCAACTTCTAATCAAAAAGAGCTATTAAGCGACCCAAGCGGAAGCCGCCGTTTCCTATGCATCGAAGTGGAGGAGAAAATCGATTGTTCGCCGATCGACCACGACCAGATCTATGCCCAACTGAAAACCTGCCTGTCGGGCGGCGAACGATATTGGTTCACCTCCAGAGAGGAAGCCGAAATCATGGCATCGAACGCCAAGTTCTACAAGCAGACCATCGAAGAAGACATCTTCCATTCCTGCTTCCGCCAAGCATCGAAAAGCGAGCATCCCCTACTCCTCTCAGCCGCAGAGATATTCGAACGTATGAAAAAACAAAATCCCGCAGCCATGCTGGGCACAACCGCCAACCGTATCGGCCCATTTCTTAACAATCTGGGAATAGAACGGATACATACGCGATACGGGAACCGATATAAGGTCATGGCATGGGATTAAGGGAGAGAAAGAACAGCATTCACAGGGTTCACAGGATATATCTGAATGACAAAATGTTATGAGAAATATGAAAGTAAACCCTGAATATTTTCTTCCGTCATACAGATCAAAGAAAGCAAACATCAACGCATAAGTTTGCCTCATTGCTCTTAAAATAATTCGCTAAAAGTTTATCTTCAATCGGTTAAATCAAATCGATGAAAATCTAAAAAACTATCAATAATAAAAATACAGCAATTAATCTTTTCTATTTTGCCTGATTCTTGACAAAATGGTATCTTTGTTCGAAATTATCAACCCATCTCTAACAAGGGGTGGAAATATCCAGTTTTAGTTCATACGTACAAATGGCATAACATGATACAAGAATTCGTAAACAGACACTTTTTCAACTTGCTAATATTTACACTTATCTTTGGAATCATATTATATGATCTCATAGGGTTCGATTACACAGATGAGTTATGCGCATTAGCTCTATTCATTTTATTCATTTTTTGGATGTTCCGTACTCCTGATTGGAGGATAAACAAAGCTTTCTTAATAACGATATGTATATTTATATTCTACTTATGCTATTCTTTTGCCATTAATAGCAATTCGAAAACTGCTATTTTAGCTGACTTTACAGTCCAGATCAAACCTTATCTGGCCTTTTTCTGTGTCTATTCAATGGCTCCAAACTTTTCTCGGATACAAAAAGATTTACTGAAAAAGATATCATTGATCTTATGGTTCTGCCTTTTACCTGTTGGTTTATTAGGATTAATCAATATGCAATATTTAACGAATATAATGGGAGTTCCTGCCTATTTTGCCGCAGCAGTCATAGCAGTATCCTTGACCTATCTATTTTGTAGCGATTTTACAACAAAAGACAAATGTGTTTTTTTGATTCTTTTATCATTAGGGCTCATTTCTGGACGTTCTAAATTTTATGGTTTTTTTGTTTTGGCGACAGTCATGATCATCTACTTTTCTTACACAACACGCATTAAATTCAATTTCAAAACGATTTTCATATTGATTCTCACAGTTGGCATAATGTTGGTTGCAGTTCGAAGTAAAATAGAACTTTACTTCATACAAAGCATAGTGGGAGATGTAGAAAAAAATGAAATCGCCCGATATGTATTATATGCAACATCTTTCGATATATTTCAAGATTATTTTCCATTAGGTAGCGGTTTTGCCAGTTTTGGAACTTTTTACTCCGGAGAATATTATTCGAGCATATATGAACAATATGGTATTGACAATGTATGGGGAATGATGAAAAATGAACATAGTTTCATTGCTGACACCTATTATCCCTCGCTTGCACAATTTGGTATAACCGGAGTTATACTATATGCCTTGTTCTGGTTTTACCTCCTATCAAAGGCCTTCCGATTTTATCGGCAGAGCAACAATGCAAAAGAATTTATACTATTTCTTTTGATCATTTGTTATTTTGTCATCGAAAGCATAGCTGATTCAACCTATACAACACATAGAGGATTCTTTATAATGATGTTGTTAGGGCTTATTTCTTCTAGTATGAAGACAGAAATTAAAAACATAAAAGCAGATGAGAATTTTACAAATCGATAAATATTTTTATCATAAAGGTGGAGCTGAGACTGTTTTTTTTAATACAATAGACTTATTAAGGCAACACGGTCATGAGGTCATTCCATTTTGTTTGCAAAACACAAAAAATGAAGATTCAGAGTACGCACCATTTTTCAGCAATTATCCCGAACTATCCGAATCTTCTTTAGGAGCTAAGATAAAAAACATGCCCCGATTTTTCTATAATCGGGAAGCAGCAAAGAAATTGGAACTTCTTATTCAGAAAGAGCGTCCGGCATTAGCTCATATCCATCTTCTATTCAATGGACATTCCATTTCCATTCTGCCGGTCTTGAAAAAATATGGCATACCCGTTGTAATGACTGTTCATGACTACAGGTTATTATGTCCTGCTTACACATTCAGAAATGGGAAAGGGGATATTTGCGAAAAATGCATCGATCAGAAATATATACGATGTGCTATTCACAAATGTTCAAAAGGCAATTCAATCAATAGCCTGCTTTTAAGTTTAGAATTCTATTTCAGGAAGTACACATATCCACCTATCGAATACATCAACAAATTCATTTTTGTCAGCAAGTTTTCACAAGACAAACATATAAAATTCAACCCGTTATATCTGCAAAAATCTTCGTTTTTATATAACTTCACCCCTGATACCCAAAGAAGCTTCATCCCTGAAAAAGAGAAAAAATATATGCTCTATTTCGGCCGCCTATCCGAAGAGAAAGGTATTGAAACTTTATTAAAGTCGATCACTCACACTCCTCATATTCCTCTAAAAATAGTTGGGACTGGACCATTATTACAAAGATTGAAAAATAATGCACCTGCTCATGTGGAGTTTTTAGGTTTCAAACAAGGAGAGGAGCTTAAGCAAATCGTAGAAAATGCATATTTTACAATCGTTCCATCCGAATGGTATGAAAACAATCCTTTAAGCGTTATCGAATCTCTGGCTGTAGGAACCCCTGTTATCGGAAGTAATATTGGAGGAATCCCCGAATTAATAAACGGTAATAAAAACGGTTTTCTTTTTGATGCTTTTCAAACCAGAAGTTTAGTAAAAACAATCGATCAAGCATGGAGTTTAAATCTCGAAAACTACCGAGCATTGTCTTATTCAAGTAGGTTATTTGCTAAAAACAATTGTTCTCAAGAAGCCCATTACAACAAATTAATAAACATCTACAACACACTTTTATGAAATCGATCTATGTTTTTGGAACAAGGGGATTCCCCGATATTCAAGGAGGTGTAGAAAAACACTGCGAATATTTATACACAGAATTATCCGATCAATACAACATAACGGTGTTCAGAAGAAAATCGTATCTTCCGCATATTCACCTGGAATGTTTCAATAAGATCCATTTTATCGATCTGCCTTCTACCAGGATAAAAGGCTTAGAACCTTTTATCCATTCGTTATTATGTACACTATATTGCCTTATCAAAAGACCGGATATTATACATATACACAATATCGGCCCAGGTATGTTCACCCCCCTATTGAAACTATTTGGCTTAAAAGTAGTCCTCACATATCACAGTCCCAATTATGAACACAAGAAATGGAACTACATGGCGAGAAAAATACTAAAGTTCAGTGAATTGCTGGCTACTCATTTTGCTTCAGCCATCATATTTGTCAATAAGAAACAAATGATGCGCTTCAACCGTATAATACAAATAAAATCATCCTATATCCCGAACGGAGTACACATAAAGCCAGCTTTGTCTGATTCAGAATACATAGAACAACTAGGCCTCAAGCCCCAAGAGTATATTCTTTGCGTTGGTAGGATCACCCAAGAAAAAGGATTTGATTATCTGATCGATGCTTTCATTGAAGCACAAATTCCTAACCTTAAACTTGTCATCGCTGGAGGAATCGATCATAAATCGGATTATGCCAAACGATTATTCCAAAAAGCTCAACAATACCAAATCGTCATGGCTGGATATACTGATGGCAAAAATTTGCAGCAACTATATTCACACGCCCGCTTATTCATATTGCCGTCCTACAACGAAGGATTTCCATTGGTTCTCCTTGAAGCTATGAGTTACAGACTTCCATTATTAGCCAGCAATATTGAAGCCAATCTTTTACTCCGACTAAAAGAAAACAATTACTTCAAAGTCGGAGATGTTTCTGATTTGGCTCGATGTATCAAACTAAAAACATCCTGTGATTTTAAGCAAGAACAATATCAATTAGGGGAATATACATGGGCAAATATCGGTCAGCAAGTCCAACAAATATACCGTTCCCTCAAATGATGAAGAAACTATCTGCATGCCTGATTTGCAGTATGATGTGAATGTAAACTCTCTTTTATTCAGGGATACTCAGAAAATGGCATGTGAAATGAAAAACTTAGGGATATTCAATAAATGCCTCTAAAGAATAAGATGGCTTATGAAGATGATGAACCATAATCACTTATCTGTACGGAATTTGCGTATCCACACCTTCATTCTTGAGAGTGAGTAATGTTGTTTCTGAATGCCGAAGCAGTCTTCAAGCTGGGTGGTTCTCTCCCTTAAGAGTTCACTTCTGAGAACCTCTCTCAACTGCTCGTCCTTTGCTGCCTTTCCCTTGCACACGAAGGAAGTGGATATCTCATATTTAGTACAGAACTTTCTCTTGACATTATTAGCATATATGGAGACGGACTTTGTTTTCTTACCCCTTACGATGACACATGCCAACTTATTTTTTAGGGGATTTATTGAATATCCCTATTCTATTTTGTAATCAATAAGACCTAACATGCACTAACTTCAAACTCCCCAACCCCCATTGTTCCTTTTTCGAAATGCTATATAAAACAAGCATCTCCTTTTCAGATAAAAACTCCATTGCCGGATAACAAGCTAAATAACCGTTACTATTCTCCAATAAAGCCTTATTGCCCCATGCCACACCTTCATTGACCGATGAGGCTATACAAAGGGGCATCCGCTCACTTTTGCTCTTATTCCATACGACAACTAAAGTTTTTGTATAAGGATTCCTTTCTATCAAAGCTGGAGCTAAAGGTGATTCTAAAGGACTTCGGGAGAGTTTACCCCACGAATACCCTTTATTATCCGAATAAGAATAATATTGATATCCACTGTTTGTCCTTATATACATGAGGATTTTTCCATCAGACAGTTCCACTATTCCAGGTTCTTGCAATACCAAAGATTGATTCGGTGAAACGAATGATTTCCCTTTATACCATGTTTTTCCGCTATCATCCGAATAACAGCAAAAAATTATACCGCTTTCCGAAAACGTTTCATCCTTATCAAGGATATGTTGAGAAATAGGTATAACTATCCGCCCTGTAGACAACTGGACAGCACGAGAGTTATTCATGATATAATAACCACTTTCAGGAGAAATACAAGCCGTAGGTTCCGACCAACTATCACCATTATCAGCGGAAAACCGAACAACAGGGTAACAGTCTCTATTACTGTTTTTGACTAAATAAAATAATGCCAAACCTCCTTCTTTCAATTGCAATAAAGAGGCGGACATCACGTTTAACCGGCCTTTTTGATCAAAAAACTCCATTTCATCAGACCACGTTTGTCCCTCATCCGTTGAAATACGTTTCACTAACACGGCATAATTATGATCTTCATACCCTCCCACAAATTTTGTATAGACCAACAGCAGCCTTCCATCGGCCAGCAACAAAATATCCCCCTCGCTCCTTCGTGGTATATCCAAGGACGATTCAACAAACAATGTACTCGATTTAAACGCATAAGGAAGGATCTCTTCTTCCACCACGTCAGAAGAACAGCGGGAGAACAGTAACAGCAAAAACACACCTATTCCCCATTCAAAACCGCCCTTTTCCATCTTTACAGAATATTTTGTCGTTATGAAATCAAATATAAAAGAACCCCATCACAAAAAAAACATTTCTTAGCCCTTTAACTTTTTTTTCAACCAAACAACCGGATACAAAATTCGCACGACATGCCATCCACCCAAAATATTAAAGCCGCAGGATATGATGTATTCTTTCACTTTCCTACCTGGCTGTAAATGAGAGATACCGGACTCATGAATTAAAGCACATAAACTTTTCCGTTCTTCTTTCTCCTTCAACTCGGCTATGCGCAATAAAGCAAAAACTATCAGATTTGTCACAGTATCTTTTATCACATACTTAAAACCGTTACCAAGAGAAGAATCATTTATGTATTTCAAAACAGAAGTAGAAGTTCCTATTATATCCGTTACTTTCTTTTTATCAATTGTATAACTTATCGAAGTTCCTCTTTGGCGATAGGCATAAATACAAGAATCTATATATATAACCTTATTAGCATGATAAGCTACCTTTAGAGCATATTCCACATCTTCAAAAAAAACACCTTCTTTATATAGGATAGAATACTCTAACAAAAAACTTCTTTTTAATAAAGACAAACAGAAAAATTCGCCTTGATAAAGATGTTCATATAAAAATTTCCCATCTACCAACCAATCACTATATCGTTTTCTCTTATCCCGATTCGTTTTTTTATCCAATTCATCTCCTTTTTCGTCAACAAACTTATAATCAAACCTCAAAACATCCAGATCATATTCCACAGCCTTTGACAAAAGAGAAGCCAACGAATCCAAGCAAAGAAAATCATCGGAATCCATAAAAAAGACATATTTACCACTTGCCACAGCCAAACCATTATTTCTGGCCTTTGATAGCCCCTTATTTTCTTGAGATATTATAATCAAATTCGGATATATCTCCCCATATTCTCTAAGAATATCAATACTGCTATCCGTTGAACCGTCATTCACTGCAATAACTTCGAATGTTTCCAAAGACAATGATTGCTTGTATATGCTAAGCAAGCAATCTTCTAAATATTTTTGGACATTATAGACAGGTATTATTATCGATAGTTCCTTCATTGCATTACATCTTTAACAATTTACCTAACAAGATATCCTTATTCCTTTTCATCTCCGTATTCTTAGATGTTAAATAAGAATATATATACTCATTCCGTTCTTCATGCCTCAATTTTCGAGGATTAAAATCAGTCATATTAATATGATCAATATCAAATATCGGTATTCTTAATGATATGGACAACTTCTTTTGAGCTGATGACAAATCACGATTTTTACAATATTCCTTATTAGTGATCAAAGCCATTGGCTTATCATATAAAATGCTATAAGAAACAGAGTTACTTGTATGCAACAATACCATATTGGCGTCCTTTACTAAAGAACTCGTTTCACCTTGAACAATCTTCCTATCTCCAAACTCAGATCCGACATATTTCGCCTTAGGATGAGCAGCAATTACCACCGGTATACCATATTTATCCTCAACCTTGTCAAAAAAAGTTCTTAAACTTTCCTGATAAGATAAAGGAGAAACGGCTTTCATCCCCATCATATAAAGCAAATCAGGATGCAAAGGATAATATATATCCAAAAAAACAGCATATCCACCCTTTATGGATGATCTATTTTCAAAATATTTTTCATAATCAGGATGATTGATAGGAATCCTACCCGGTAATAAACTTGATGAAGAGAAAACGACATCAAAGTCCTTCACTTTATTTATTGTTTTATATATGTTCAAGGCATATGTCTCCAATCTATTTGACAGCATCTTTACAATCCTTTTCAACTGTACATTCTTCAATTTCTGCCATAAAGAAATATTCAATACCGTATTTCCGTACATATCAATCCTCACCATGAAACAATGATGATCCGACAACAATTTATAAAACTTCCTTGACTGCCAATTTTTACGGACCTCTATTATAAACACTATATTGTCAACATTTGCAGACATTAATTGCTGTCGGACTTGCCACAATTGAGAAAATTTTCTTATATAAGGGGCTTCGACTTCCTCTATCAACTGCATACCAGGAAATATATACTGGGAAATATCCCAATATTCAAACTCAACACAGGCTTGAATGAAATCTTCTATATAGAATATAGATTTTGTTCTTTTAGTTAATGGCTCATGGCCAATCATCACTATTTTTTTCATGCAACCTATATTAATTTATAAACCCGACGACTACATAAAAACACACCCAACGTAATCAGCATATTTATCACCATTGTTACATAAGCCGTGTACATCACCGAATACCGTGTCAACAACACAGATAGCAGTACATGAAAGAGAGACATTGAAAATGTTATATACATTAGTCTTTTTGTCTTCTTATAATAAAACAAATAATTCACAAACAGATAATATACACATTGAAAAAAAGCACCCATGCACAACGGGAACAAATAAGGTACTGCATCAGCATATTTAGGGACAAATATCGGTATAAAGACAGAAGTTCCGACATAAACACATAATGTAATGATTGCAAAAAATAAAGTCATGACTTTAGTTTGTTTCAATAAGCGGCTGGATGTATCTGCCTCTATATTGGCAAGGTTCTTATATATATATACCGAATTTGTCGCATTAAAAGCCAATCCTATAATCTGAATAATATTAGCAAAATTGTAAGCAAAGCTATATATTCCGACTTGGGTTGCCATATAAAAGTAATTAATTACATACCGATCCAAGCCTTGACGAATCCAGGCAGAAGCACTATGAGGGATCAAGGGAATACCAAAAGCCAAAGCAGACTTTACGGTTTCTTTATTGGGTATCAGTCTTTGAAGATAGCCTCTTCTGATCAGAAAGTAAATACTGACAAAAAAGAACAGCATACAAACGGCAACCTGTGCATACACTCGTCCCAACCACCCCCAATGGAAACCAATAACCAGAATTAAAGTCAAGATAAAATTCGCAAGAACCGTTGCGACACTATATATCCCATATGAAAGAGGGTTTTCTTCCAAACGCCAAATATCCAGATTGACAGTAGAAAATACTTGCATATAGCATACCAACAACCCTAACCATTGATACTCAGCAGACAATCCGATTATTCGTTCAAAATAAGCGGAAAAAAACAAGAGCAGTAATGAAAAAACAAGAAATGAAGCAGAAGACAAACATAAAACCGTACTTAACATCCGCCGAAGTTGCGTTTTCTCCGCAGAAAAAAAATCGACAGCAATAATACCTGTTGCATTCAGTGAAATAAAAATAGACAGCAATGTCACAAACGTATTAAACAGATTCAACTCACCATATTCAGAAGGAGGAATAAAACTGGCTAATACCAATAACAGCAAGAAGCCAATACCGCTATTCAGAAAAGAGAAGAAAGCAAATAGCGTTCCATTCCTGAACAACGTATTAGTACGTATCTTATTTATCAAAGCAAAAAACATGCTACTTTCTTTTATTCATTACAGCTTCCAGATACATCCAATCCGTAAGGGTATCTAAATCAACTGACATATCCAGCGGCATAACATACTTGCGTATTTTCTTAAAACTATCAAAATACCCCTTACGCAATGATTCTACGTTAAATACATAAATAGCCCCGTTAAACATCCAGACAGGAGGAGTATCCTGACGTCTCCTAAAAGCGCCATTACCCTTTGAGATGCGAAGATATCCATCCCTGTTTTCCTCGAATAAATTATAATATGGATTCTGAGGAGATTCGCATACGGAAACAACCGCATCAACAGATTTATCGTATAATTCGATGGCTTCCGTTACCTGCCGAGCTGTCCGCAACGGAGAAGTCGGTTGCAAAAGGACTATCGCATCATAGCTCCTCCCTAAGTTTTCGTAAAAATCGATTGCATGCAAAATAACCTCGTACGTACCAGCTGAATCTGTCGCAAGAAAATCAGGCCTTTTAAATGGTACTGCCAGACCATAAGATGTAACAACCCGTATAATTTCATCATCATCAGTTGATACACAAATATTACTGTCGTCCGTCAATTGACGAGCCACATCAATCGAATAGGCAATTAAAGGCTTCCCTGATAGCTGCTTTATGTTCTTATGAGGAATACCTTTACTTCCCCCTCTCGCCGGTATCAAATATAGCAATCTCATTATTCAATTATAAATGGTTAACTAATTCCTGAGCTTTATCGAAATCTTCAAACTTACCAATATCCAGCCAATATCCGGTAATAGGATAACGTATAACTTTATAACCCTTTGAAATTAACAAATTAAGAAAATCCGTCGCATCAAAAAAGGTATTCGAAGGAATAAGTTTCAATAAATCTTTCTTTATCAAATATATACCTGCATTAGCATAATAATTGAATGTCGGTTTCTCTTTTATGCCTTTAATATCCCGCCCTTCCAAATCAAATATTCCATACGGCACTGAGACAGAGTAAGGCACTGCAGCCACAGACATATCGGCCTGATGTTCCGAAAAATGGGAGAAGAAATCTTCATAATTTATATTTGTAAATAGATCCGAATTCATTACTAATACCGTATCATGATGAAAACATTCCACAAATCTGATCGCCCCTATCGTCCCTAAATACTGTGGTTCACGAACACAACATATATTAGAATCCACACGGGATTCAGCAATATATGATTCAATCTGTTCCTTTAAATAATTTACAGTTATTGAAATATGATCAATGCCGTATTCGATTAAACGATCTATATTATAATCTATAATCGGTTTATTGCCAACCTTCAACAGAGGCTTAGGGACAGTTTCCGTTAACGGGCGTAAACGCAACCCTTTTCCTCCCGCCATTAAAACTGCATCTATTGGTAAAATAGACTTCTGTTTCTGCAGGTTATATATTTTAATTATACGCCTATCACAATCCAAATAGGGTAATAGAACTATCTTCTTTGATTTTAGCGCTTTTATTTCATCAATTGAAATATTGCCATATTGTAAATAATGAAAATTTCGATTCATAGCCATAGAAACAGGAGCATCCAACTTCACTCCATTAATCAAGCACCGACGAATATCTCCATCTGTCAACGAACCAACCATTCTTCTCTGGCCATCTACAACAAACAATGTCAAGATATCATTAGATAGTTGATTCAATGAAACTAGAGCCTCCCCGATATTAAGGCTCTCATCTATAATATATTTTGAGTTTGCATCCATATTACAAATTATAAAATGATTTTTGAATCAGGTCTTCCAATGGATAAGTTTTCAACTGGGAAACAATCATGTCTGTAGTTCCCTCCTTTTCATACGGATTACTCCGTAATTGTGCTACTGATTGAATTGCTTCAGAGAAAATTAATTTAAACCCCTCTTCTATTTCTTCCGTTGACGCTCCGCAATGTACCACGCTTTTTGCAGCAATACGCCCTTTTTGACGATCTCCAATATCCAAAGTCGGTATTCCGAAACTTGGAACTTCCAAGATACCGCTCGAAGAATTACCTATCGCAGCAGAGACATATTTCAATGCGGAAAGATAACGAAGCTTGCCCAAAGACTTAAAAGCGATTGCCCGGTCTTCATTCTTTGCTACAAAATCTTTTATACAGTCTATTATGACACGCCCGTTCGTATCTGAATTCGGAAGTGTAAAAAGTATCCGATAATCCGGATGTTTAGCCAAGACTTCCAACAAATTATTACATTGTTCCTGTGCCGTACACGTTTCCAAAGTTACAGGATGAAACGTGACAAGTAAAGACTTATCGCCTAATTCAAAATCCAAACTATTCTCCAATTCTTTTTTCGAAAGAAAAGAGCCTTTTTTTATATTTTCAACTCCAATAGCCCCCACATTAAACACCCGATCTGGACTTTCTCCCAACTGGATCACCCTTTGTCGATATTCTTCCGTCGAGGTAAAATGCAAATGACTCATCTTGGTAATCGCATGGCGGATCGCATCATCATAGGCACCCTCCGTTATCTCCCCTCCATGTAAATGAGCGACAGGAATCTTAAAAAACAAGGCAGTGGAAACGGCAGCCAGAATTTCATATCGATCACCTAAAACAACAATCAAGTCAGGGCGTAAGTCTTCATAAGCATCAGCAAAACCAATCATGCCTAATCCTACGGATTTGGCCGTAGCATTTGATGTATCCGACGAAAGCAGCATCTCAACCCGTTTATCAATAACAAAACCATCTTTCTCAATTTCTTTATACGTCAAGCCAAACTCAGGAGAAAGGTGCATATTTGTTGCTATGACCTGTAGTTTTAAATCTTCAGATTCATCTATTCGCTTCATAAGGCCACTCAGTAAGCCATATTCAGCACGACTGCCAGTTATAATGCATATTTTTCTCATAATTCAATCAGATCATCCGGTTCATATAATCTTGTTGCCATTTTCCCTACCACATCCAACCATTTCATGGGAGAAATGCCGTTTCCCGGACGTTTTACAGTCAGATTCTGTTCTGTAAAAACCTCACCTTTCTCTATTTTGGATGCCGCGACGATGCTTTTCCGGGCAACTTCTATATTTTTAGCTTCCGAAGGAGTTATCCGTTTTTCAGCATCTCCTAAAGCTTTTTCTATATTCCGAATCGATGAAACCATTCTCTTCAGTTCATCCGGTTCCAAAGAGGCTTTATGATCCGGCCCCTCCAAATTCCGATCCAAAGTAAAATGCTTTTCTATAACAGAAGCTCCCAATGCGACAGCTGCGACAGGAACCTCTATACCTCTTGTATGATCAGAATATCCGACTTTAACATGAAATCTCTCGGCTATAGACTGCATAGCACGCAAATTCACATCTTCCATTGGGGTCGGATATTCAGTATTACAATGTAGTATTATTATATCATTATGCCGGACACCATTTTCCACCAGGACAGCCAACGCTTCTTCTATTTCCCGGTATCCACTCATTCCAGAAGACAGAATTACAGGTTCTCCCTTTCGGGCGATCTTCCTCAAATAAGGATAATTAGTAATTTCTCCCGAAGGAATTTTCCACAATCCCAAATGAAGTTCTGCAAGAAAATCTATACTATCCAAATCAAAAGCAGTAGAGAAAAACTTTACTCCTTTCTTTTTACAATAGTCTATCAATATCAAATGCTGTTCCCAAGTAAGTTCCAGTTGCTTCAGCATTTGGTATTGGGAATTATTACCATCATGCAGATTTCTTTGTTGATACTCTGCTTTGACAGCATTTTTTGAGACCAGCAACTCTGCTTTAAATGTTTGAAACTTAACATAATCAACTCCTGCTTCTGCTGCCACATCTATCAACTGTTTCGCTATTTCAAGCGAGCCGTTATGATTTACACCTGCCTCCGCTATAACAAGAGTATGTTTCATATCTTACAATTTTATCTTTAATAAAGCCGGATTTCCGGAATAAATGCCTTTTTTCACTATATTTTTACGCACAACACTACCGGCCGCAATAACACAAGAATCCATAATACCAACACCGTTCACCATCACAGACTGACTTCCTAAGAAAACTCCCCGGCCAACTGCACAATTACCATTCACCATTGCTCCGGTAGAAATATGGCAAAAGTCGCCAATAACTGCATCATGCTCGATATTGGCAAATGTATTAATTATGCAACCCTTCCCGATATGGGCATCTGCATTAACCATCGCATGATGTAACACCACACTTCCTTCTCCAATGGATGCATAACGAGAAACACGGGCTGTAGAAGCCACAACCGTAGCCAAACAACCACCAACCGATAGAATACGTTCGTGCAACCGGATTCGCAGACTTGCATCCTTTATATGTCCTACCGTCACAAGGAACAAGGCCTTATCGACATAGCGAACCAGATCCTCATCCGTCCCAACAACCGGATATCCCAAAACTGAACTACCGACATATTCCGGCATATCAAGTATACCGAGTATCGTATAACCAGCACTTTCAACAGCATCTATCACCGATTTGCAATGTCCGCCGCCACCGACCAAAACTATATTACCGGGATCACTCATAACCTAACGCTACTTGGAATATTTACAACACGTTCCTCAAACCAATATGTATTCGTCAGATCGTCTGTCTGGCAACCTACAAACATGGGTTGCTTATTCATCAATCCCCAAATCGGCCGTGTCATAACTCCATGATCATTTGTATAAGTCAGAAATTCGTCACGCGCCGACTTATCAGGCAATAAAACCGCATTCAACCAATAATTGGAACGACAATCTTCCGGTTCAGAAAAGAACTCAATTGGCGTATCCTTGAAAAAAAACTTATACTTTTCTGCTGTTTCACGTTTATTATCAATAAAACGATCCAGATTCTCCATCTGCGCACAACCTAACGCCGCATTTATATTAGGCATACGATAATTATAACCGATATGGTCATGCATAAATTCCCAACGATGAGGTACCTTTGCTTGCGTCGTCAAATGTTTTGCATAAGCGCCCAATTCTGCATCCTGAAACAACAACATACCGCCCCCACCTGTCGTAATAGTTTTATTTCCATTAAAACTTAGCGCACTGATTTTAGCAATGGTACCAGTATGCCTACCTTTATACAGACTACCGATACTTTCAGCAGCATCTTCTATTAACTCGATATGATACTCTTCACATATTTGTGCAAGCTCCACTAATCTGGTAGGATGCCCAAACGTATGCATCGGGACACAAGCTCTCACTCTTCTCCCAGTTCCTTTATTATAGCAAACTCCATACTTTATTTCAGCAAAAGTTGAAAGCCATTTCCTCAAACTATCGGGAGACAATCCCATCGTTACCCTATCTACATCAATAAAAACAGGATGAGCACCAATATAACTAATTGCATTCGCGGTAGCGATAAATGTCAAAGCTTGAGATATTACTTCATCTTCACGCTCTACTCCCGCTAATAATAAAGCCATATGAAGAGCATTTGTACCGTTTACACAAACTACTGCCTTTGCTGCTCCTGTATAATCAGCAACCATCTCCTCAAATCGATCTACAAACTTACCGACACTTGAGACAAATGTCGTATCAATGCACTCATTCAGATATTTCTTTTCATTACCGATAAAACAAGGGGCATGAAGGGGTACAAATTCATCCGAATGATATAATCCATGTATAAAATCAACAACAGGCTTATACATTGTATATATCAGCTTTATATTTTCTCAAATTATCTTTATCCAAAAACCAATTTATCGTTTCCTTTAAACCTTCTTCCAAAGAATAAGAAGGTTCGTATCCTGTTAAGGATTTTATCTTCGCATTATCTCCCCATAAGCGGAAAACTTCAGAGTTCTTAGGACGGATACGAACCTGATCCTCAATAAATTTAACATCAGAATTCATCAGACGAGCTATTAAGTTCAAAGTATCACGCATTGAAATTTCATTGTTGCTACAAATGTTGACTTCTTGTCCTATTGCAGCATCACATTTAGACAACTCAATAAACCCTTTACAAGTATCTTTCACGAAATTAAAATCACGTGTTGGAGTCAAGTCTCCCAACTTTATTTCCTTCTTTCCATTTGCTATTTGCGTTATAATGGTTGGAATAATAGCCCGAGCCGATTGACGGGGACCATATGTATTGAACGGTCTAACCAATACAACTGGCAAAGCAAAAGCATTATAAAAACTCATTGCAATTGCATCCGCTCCAATCTTTGTTGCAGAATAAGGTGATTGCGGTTGTTTGGGATGATTTTCGTCAATCGGAACATAACGTGCTGTCCCATATACCTCCGAAGTTGAAGTTACAAGAACTTTCTTCACTCCATTTTCTTTTGCTGCCTGACAAATATTCAAAGTTCCTTTTATATTTGTATCCACATAACTGTCCGGAGCGACATAAGAATAAGGAATTGCAATCAATGCTGCCAAATGGAAAATAATCTCGACATCCTGAGTTATATGCTTGCAGAAATGAGGATCACGTACATCACCTGTCACCACCTCCAATTCAGGATGTTTTACGCTATTCAACCATCCCCAATCATTGAAAGAATTGTAATATGAAAGTGCTTTGACTTTATACCCCTGTTCCAATAACATTTCAGTCAAATGAGAACCGATAAAACCATCAGCACCTGTAACCAATACTTTTTGCATATCTTACTTCGTTTCTTTATATTCCTTCTTTAATGCAACAAACTGCTCTTTTCCAAATAAAAATGCAACCGGAACAACCATTGTGAAAATAATCATACCGATAAGAGCATATAATTTTCTGGGAGCAATTGATTTCTTCTTAACATATGCGGCCTCAATAATACGTGCCCGATCTTTATTCTCTCCAATAGAAAGAAGGAAATCTTCCCGCTTCTGCAAGAGGATTAGATAAAGAGCCTGGTATATTTCCTGTTGACGGCGAAAATCGATATATTCTCTCTCCAAAGTTGGAACAACCCCCATCTTATCTATAATAATTTTTTCTTTTCCTTTTAGATCATCCAAAGTTAAAGTCAAGCTTTTTTTAGCATTATCAATAGATAAGAACACACTCTCACGTAATTGATCTACTTGCTTATTCATTTGCCCTATCAGAGGATTATCTCCTTTCGTACTTTGTAAAAGTCTTAAACGTTCTAACAGCGCTTCATTATATGATGAAACCGATTTAGAAGAATTCTCACCTTCACCAGAGGCCAGTACAATAGGGACCAAATTATATCTATTCTGAGGATCTTTCACATATGCATCCAACAAATCCACCAAACGCATTTGTGCTTCCAACTCTATGATTTTCATTTGTAATTCTTTCATCTGATCAGCATAAAACTGAACGTCATATTCAATATCTGTCATCTTATGCTTAAGTTTGTAACGTTCAATATTTACTTCAACATTTGTTAGATCAGCAACAACTGCACTTAGACGTTCATCCAAAAATTGAACACTTTTTCTACCTTCTATCTTTTTTATGGAATCTTCTTGCGAATTATAAACATCTACTAATGTTTGTAATAAATCCAAACCTCGCTTTTTTTCATAATCGGTACATGAAATCTCAACAACATTTGCATTCTTCGCAAATTCATCAAACAACAAAGATTCGGACAAATCTTGTGCGGTCCATATAGACGGAGCTATTTCAAGCTTTAAAGACAAAGGCTTTATCTCTTCTTCCCTAAATGACAAAACGAAAGTACCTTCATCCAATTTCAGCTCCACCGGTAAAGACTTAAATTCAAAATGTTTCTTGCTATCCTCGTTTTTGGCTACGACTTTAACTTTCCCGGCTTTATCGATATCAACATTAAATGTTATAGGAAATTCCAAATTCTTTTGTGTTACTGAATCAGTAGACAATAATAAAGGAACGTCTTCATACATTTTATACTTATAAGTATTAGGTTTATAATAGGTAACATTTAAACCTAACTTCAAAACAACATCTTGCAAAGTAGTTGTAGACATCAACTTTGCCAATTCGTCATCCATATTAAGGCTACCACCGCTAATGCCTCCTAATCCAAATGTCTTCATCAACCCCGAAGCATCACCGATATTCATTCCCGAACTTGATGTTCCTTTATCTTCCAATAACAATATCTTTGTCATCATTTCATAAGTACGGGGAACCAAAATCAAATATAATAGAGCTAGGATGAACGAGATAATGCCTGCCACTAAAAAACATCGCCAATGACGAAAATAATAAATGATAATCTTTTTCAGATTAATTGTTTCATTATCTTGCTGAATAGATTCCATATGTTGTTATTTGTTTAAATTAACAATTGTAATAACCATACTCGTTATAATAGAAATAGAACTTATCACCGTAGTCAGCAATGACATCGTAAAAGAACGGTCTGCACTGGTTCGGGCACGCTGTTTATTCTTTATCGGCTCAGCATAAACAATATCATTCTGCTGCAAATAAAAATAAGGAGATGCAAATATAGCAGGATCAGTTAAATCCAAGCGATGACTTTCTTTTACTCCATTATTATCACGAATCACTAAAATATTTTTTCGATTTGCAGTCAACTGCAAATCGCCTCCTAATCCTATAGCTTCTAATATAGATATTCTGTCATTCTTTATCGTATATGTACCTGGACGTGATATGTCTCCCATCAATGTTATTTTAAAGTTAAGTAACTGAACATTTACCAATGGATTTTCCACATATTTAGAGATCATTTCTTCCATTTTACTTGCCAATTCCTGCCTTGTAAGCCCCGCTGCATGTATCTTTCCCAAAACCGGAAAATTTATATATCCATCTTGATCAACCAAATACGTATATAAATTTTGAGACGATATAATTGGCTGTTCCCCTTGTGGAGTAGCAGAATATGCATATACCGGAGGATTAAAAGGTGTAACAGCAGTAGGATCCCATGCCGTAACATTAATTGATAATAAATCATCACTTGTTATTTTGGTTGTATATGATTGACTCATTTTTGTCAACTCTTCTGAGGTCAAATCATCTATACCTTGAAAATAAATCACATCTTTCGGTGTCGAACATGCACACATCAATCCACAAAAAACGGCAAACAAATAATATTTCAATCTCATGTTTTATATAAGTATTTCAAATTTAGAACTGCAAAGATACAATTTTCAAAGGAACCATCCATCTAAAAACTCCTTATAAAAACTATTACAACTATAACGATGCAAATTTTGTTATATTGCTGCTTGAGAAATAAAAAATATAGGATATTAGGCTATTTTCCCGTACTTTTGCCTCAAAATAAATAGCGAAATGGTAGAAATAGGAAAATATAATACATTAAAGATCATAAAAGATCTGGACTTTGGAGTTTATCTGAATGGTGGAGATGGGATGGAGATACTTTTGCCGGCCCGTTATGTGCCAAAAAATGTAAAACCTGGAGATGAAGTCGAGGTTTTTATTTACCACGACAATGAAGGCAGGCTGATTGCAACGACAGCCAACCCACTTGCTCAAGCAGGAGAATTCCAGTTTATGGAAGTGAAATCAGTTAATAATACAGGTGCTTTTTTAGAATGGGGATTAATGAAAGATTTATTGGTTCCATTTAAGGAACAAAAAATGCCCATGCGAGAAGGAAAATGGTATTTGGTATATGTACACATAGATCATGTAACTGGACGTATAGTTGCCTCCGCTAGAATCGATAAATATTTAGACAATGTAATCCCCAATTACTCCTTTAACCAGGAGGTCGATTTGTTGGTTGCAGAAGACACAGAAATAGGCTATAAAGTAATCATCAACAATACTCATTGGGGATTGGTTTATCACAATGAAGTTTTTCAACGCTTGGAAAAAGGAGAACATCTAAAAGGGTATATCAAAGAAATCAGAAAAGACGAAAAGATAGATGTCAGCCTTACCCCCTTAGGATATCAAAAGGTAGAAGGTATTGCCAAGACTATTCTGGATTCACTCAAAGCTCAAGGAGGATATGCGGCCGTCCATGACAAAAGTGAACCTGAACTTATTTATTCCCTATTTCGCTGCAGCAAAAAAGCTTTCAAACAGGCAATCGGGGCTCTTTACAAAC